>OLSX01002203.1_pt1 | contig 17567 bp, 16 predicted proteins | sample 1673141 | NCBI WGS metagenome assembly OLSX01 (sample SAMEA3136759, study PRJEB25190) | human gut metagenome | biome: human gut; feature: human-associated habitat; material: faeces | place: Austria | collected 2013
GCAAATAATCCAATTTATTGTTCTTCTGTTTGTCGTCCAACTGGTCAGGCAGCACATCCCAAAGCAGACGCACTATTTCAGGTTTCGTCAACGAACCATGATCCTTCAGCGAATCAAGCAACAATGCCTCGCATTTCTTGTCGTCCAATCCCTTGTGCTTGGAATATTCTATCTTCTGGTTTGTTACTTGGGCAATATCCTTTGCTATGAAGATATATGGTAAACGACCTTCTATCAGTTTGCGCTTGCGGAGCATGGCAATAGCTTCTGGCGATATGCGCTTGCCTTTCTGTACAGAGTCTAACAGAACTGCATCTGTAAGAGACATATTTCTGTTTTCTAATAGTAAAAGACTATAATTCTCATCAATAACTGTACCAGGCAAGGTCAAGACCACTTCTGTTGCTGTGGATTTATCATAATCAGGCATTGGCAGATAACGTTCCTTTTGGCTCACAAACATCTTGTGAATGCCATAACCTTGGGTATCAATCATCTTGATATTTACCATAGCTTTTACCAGTGCAGGGTTGCGATAGTGCCTTGGTGTTTTTTCGCCTGTGATGTATTGACTATAGTTTCCCTCATAAAAGTAACCATCATTTTGGAATGTCAGTTTGTCCTTATCTTCCGTGACGATGATTCGTGCTCCACTTTCGTATTTTTGATGAGCTATAGAGTTGTGAAGCCCCTCAAGGATACTCTCTGTGTCATATTTCCATACTTCGGCAGGGATAAGCGAGTTTTTTGGATATATTTTGAACCGATAGTTTCTTATTCTATTCAGCAACTCACTCGTGGTCCGTATGAATGGTATAGTGTAGATGTCACCAAAGGTTTGTCCGTCTTGAAAGCATTTCCATACAATCTGCGCAATGTGATTGAGTTTATGTGCTTTTTCCTCTTTGCCGACAAGTAATAGTGTGGCTTTCGTAATCTTTCCGTCTATGGTCAAACACACTTTGTCAAGAAACACTTTATCACTCCAAGAGTCACACTCCTTTGCAAACTTTGGATAGCGTTGCTTATAGCCTTCGCGAGCAAGCATGATGGCATCGGAATCAAGGTCGTCTATCGTAGCGTCCTTGATGGCTTGTGCTGTCCAATCGTATGCGGAATCTTGCTCGTCAAGTATTACATTAAGGCGAGAATCTGTCAATTCCACCAACGAATCGTCCAACCTCTGCCATGCCTTGCTATGTGCATATACAGGACGACGCTTCATGTGTTTTGGAATATGAATTACCCATACAGTCTTGTGCGAGTCGTCCGTGATGAATTCTTCAACCAGCAATCCTTCAGATGGTAAGTTTGCGCACAAATCTGTCATCCTTAGTCTGGCCTTTTGTACATCATAGTTGTAGGTGTTGGTGCCGACAATTTCCAATGTCTTGTCAACAACGCCAATAACCAAGTGTCCGCCTTCCATGTTTGACAAGGCGGAAATGTAAGAGATGACATCATCCTTTTCTTTACCGTTGAAGTCATTCTTCATATTCTTGAATTCCTTCCACTCACACCCCTAATTTTCCATAGGGTATTCGGAAAGTAGATATTGTTGTAATTCTTGTTCGGTCATGCTTCTTTTTTTGCAAAGATACTATTTTGAAGGTGAACATATGAATAAATCATAATAAAAAATAGGATTGCTTTACAAAATACTTTGTGCATTATCCAACTTTTACAATCATCAAGAAACCTTGATTTGTACCTTACACGGAATTTTCGGCAATATTGCCACTTTTTCCTTGGATTAGATAGCGTACGACTCGTTTTCAAGTTTAATTTGATTATTCTTGTATAATGCCTGTTTTGTTTGTTAAGTTTCATAGATGATCACATCATAAACAATCCCAAACTCAAACAGTTTGTTTACGCAGAATTAAAGGGAGAAAATGAAGGAAAGCAGATATTGTTATTTACCTGAGTTTTGGATAAGTGACAGTCGTTTTCCTTGCTATGCCAGTTTTCCGACAGATGCATATTACATTTACCCTCCAAACAATATGGATGGCAAAATGCAGAATTCTAAAGTCCAAATAAAGTTTATTATTCTGCTCTTTTGAGTTTTACCGGACAGCAATACATAGAAATATAATTGTGAAATGCGCCTATAATATTGTATTTGTGCAAAAAAACTTAATTTACCACCGTTCAAAACCGTTTTTCTCAATTATTCTTTAGTGAAGAAACTGAATTTTATTATATTTGCATTCGGTTTTAATTTAATTAAGATGAAAGAAAGACCTCTTAATCGAATCAAAGTGGTTCTTGTGGAGAATCAGAAGACCAGCAAATGGCTGGCAGAACAGTTGGGTGTCTCTGCTGTAACAGTCAGTAAGTGGTGTACCAACATGCACCAACCCGACTTGCAGACGTTGGCTAAGATCGCAGAATTAGTAGGATGTGAAAAAAGAGAGTTAATCACAGAATAGTTATGTCTAATAGCAAAATGCATAAACGACGTGGCAGACTTCCTTCCATTGAGGTTGTCGACCTATTCTGCGGAATAGGAGGCCTAAGCTATGGCATGAAGTCAAAGGGCTTAAAGATACTTGAAGGGTTTGACTTGGATGGGACTTGTAAGTATGCCTACGAAACGAATAATGAAGCTAAGTTTGTCTATAAAGACATCCGGCAAGTGACAAAAGACGATATCTTGCCATTGTATTCAAAGAAGGCGATAAAAGTTTTAGCTGGCTGCGCTCCCTGTCAGCCATTTTCGTCATACGCATTCAAGAACAAGAACAAAGACGAGAATAAGTACAACCTCCTTTATGAATTTGGACGTTTGGTAAAAGAAGTGCGCCCAGATATTGTGACAATGGAGAATGTTCCTGCAATTGCATCCTTCAAATTGCAGTCGGTATTAGGGGATTTCATCCAGACATTGGAAGCAGAGAAATACAAAGTGTTCTTCCAAGTTGTCTATTGTCCTGATTATGGTATACCACAAACTCGCAAACGTCTTGTATTGTTGGCTTCTCAACTTGGAATGATTGACCTGATTCCACCAACCCACCACAAAGAGAATTACGTTACTGTTAGAGACACGATAGGGCAACTTCCTCCTTTGGAGGCTGGCGATTGCTGCCCGAAAGATGCTCTGCATAGAGCGCGAACTCTTTCGTCGTTGAACATGCAAAGAATGATGGCAACCCCATATGGTGGGAGTTGGAAAGACTGGCCGGAAGAATTGCAGTTGGAGTGCCACAAGAAGGATGGAGGCAAGAGCTTTGGCAGTGTCTATGGCCGTATGGTATGGGATGAACCTGCGCCTACAATTACAACCGAATGTACTGGTATTGGAAATGGTCGTTTCGGTCATCCAGTACAAAACAGAGCTATTTCTGCTCGTGAAGCAGCATTGATTCAAACTTTCCCTATTACATACAAGTTTTTCCCAAATGAGCAAGAGGTCTCTTTGACCAAAGCGTCACGATACATTGGAAATGCAGTTCCTCCAAGACTTGGTGAGGTGATTGCCGAAAGTATTAAGCAACATATAAGAACCCATAAATAAGATGGATGATAACCGTATTTTAAAATGGAGATTTGACGTTAGCACATTCCGGCTAATCGGTCGCGATTTAATAACAGATCGCGTTACCGCTCTATTTGAGCTGGTGAAGAATTGCTATGATGCAAATGCACAGCATGTAAATGTCATTTTTGAGAATGTTGGAGCAGGGAAGAATCAGTCTGTCATCCGAATAGAAGACGATGGGTACGGAATGTCATTTGAAGACATTAGAGACAAGTGGATGGTTATAGGAACATCAAGTAAACGTGTTAATCCTTATTCACCAGAGCCATATCATAGGAAATGTGTCGGAGAAAAAGGTATTGGACGTTTTGCCGTGGATAAGCTTGGCGACAATGTTTCTATTATAACTAAGAAGTCTGGAGCAGAAAAGTGGCTTAAGGTTGATATTGACTGGTCTTCATATTATCAAGACTCAGAAGACGGATACGATTTGCGCTTGTTTACTGATATTGAGAATGCATACTCATATAGGGACGCTAGCGATTTGAAGGTATCAGGTACAAAACTTGTAATTACCTCTATCCGTGAACCTTGGACGAAAAAGGAAATTGAGCATCTGATGCGCGAAATATCAAAGATTGTATCGCCATTTGCCAACCTAAGCTATCCGTTTAAGGTTCGAGTGGTTGCACCTGAATTTCAGATAGACAAAGAGTCTGTCAAGACTTTGGAAGATTTCAACAATGCAACTTTATCTCTGAATGTTGATTATGACGTGGCAAGAAAACTTCAACAAAGTATTTATTACGACAAAGAGAAAAACACCTTTGGTTACCACCTCATTCCATTCAAATCATTTGGTGGAATAAAGATGCGTATATATTTCTTTGACGAATCAGCCCGTAGAGATTACCGAAAAGCATTTCCCAATGATCCCATAGATGGGTTCAAGGTGTATCGTGATGGTATTATTGCCACACCATTTGCAGAAACAAATGAGAACCCTGACCAAAAAAGAGACATCCTTGGTGTTGACAAAAGGTTATGGCAAGATATATTCAGCAGGATAAGTACTCGTGAATTTCTTGGCGTAATCGAAATCACCAAGAATGGTAACCCTCAGATAATTGATGCTACAAATCGACAAGATTTTGTAGACAATGAAGAGTATCGAGAGATGAAGAAATTCATCATCACCCAACTTAATGCTCTTCAAGATTATAAAGTGAAGATGCGCTCAGCAAGACGCGATAATGCTCAAGAGGGTCTTCAAGCAGCATCGGACGATATCAACTCTTTGGTGGATGCCATTAATGACATAGTGGCTCAAAAACCAGAATTGAAGCCAGCGGTAGAACCCTTGATCAAACAAGTCCGCAAGACAGGTCGCAGTGTTAAAACTGCTATCAGCGAACAGAAAAAAGCCTTGGAAGATTTTACTCGCAAGGAGAATATCTATATGAGCATTATGTCCTTACAACAGTTTGCCATCAATATCACACATGCTGTTCGGACAACTCTCAATCAGATTCGCGATCGTGTAGAGTTCTTTTATCGATATTATCCAAATCCAGATGAGGAAGAATGGTTCACACTCTATTCCAAGGAAATGTATGAACGTTTCAAGGTGCTTAATCGCGTAATAAATTATATGCTTAGTTATTCGCAATCGAATCTGAATCCAGAAGAGGTTGATTTAAAGGCTACATTCGAAGAGATTTTAAGCGATTATGATGATGTTTTTATACGCGAGGGAATCTTGCTTCATACGGACTTTCCAGACAAACTGGTTCTGAATGCAAACCGACAATTCTTCAGGGATATATTGCAGAATCTCATAGATAATTCAGTGAAAGCAATGACAGCCTCTAACCAAAAGGTGATTCGATGCTCATACGAGGTACGAAATGAAATACTGGAAATACTCATATCTGACACTGGCGTAGGAATCCCTCGCGAAGACAGAGAGCAAGTGTTTGCCTTGTATTATACGACAACAGAAAAACAAGGCGGTGCAGGAGTAGGACTATATATTGTTAAGACACGTGTACAGTCTCTTGGCGGGTCGGTTGCTGTCGTTGACAGCGAATTTGGGGAGATAGGAACAACAATAAAAATAACAATACCTTTCAAAAAATAAACGATTATGGATTTCAAGATAGTTATCATTGACGATAATCTGACGGAGAAAGAACCGTTCGTTCAGAACATTAGGATGCATTATAAGGATGCTGATTATAACCATGTGTTCCAAAACCCAGATAAAGGATTGGAGTATGTTTTGGAAAACTTGAACCATAAAATGATCGTGTTCATTGACTGGAATTTCAGTGGTCACCATAAAAAAGGTATAGACTTGTTGAAAGAGATCCGTAAAAAAACATCTCTGCTTTATATCGTAATGATGTCTGCCAATCAATTGCGCTCAGACATCCCTCTTGATTCAATCATTGAAATGATGAATGAAGAAAACTTCTTCTATTTAGATAGGAGCAATGATGATTTTGAATCTGTTGTTACAATCATAGAAAAAATACGAAATCATTGGAGTACGAAGTTTGATTGTGTTCTTGAACAATGGTTAATCCGACATCCTGAAGACAATAATAAGGAAGCCTTTAGTGAAGCATCTACAGGCAAGACATACACATGGGAAGATATTCTTGTGGAGTTAAGAAATCAGACACCTGTCGGGAAGTCGTTCGAGCAAAAACTTAATGAGTATTATATCTATCAACTAAACCGTTCGAAGAAGTAAGTATGGGAAAGGTAATGATAGCATATAACAATGATTCTAGGACTGTGCTCCACGACTTCCTTGAATCGTGTGCCGATGAGGCAAAACAAATCTGTGCTGATAATGGCATTGACTACTCTTCCGTTTGTCCTCTAGATTTGAATGAACAGAGTGTTGTTGGTGTTATGCCAGACCATCATCTTTGTTTCATAGCTGCTCACGGCGATGTTGATGGGATATATAACGAGAATGACGAAGCCATTGTCTCTATACGTACGACCAACTACATTTTTAAAGACAAGGGCCTTTATAGCGTAGCTTGTTTATGTGCCCATAATCTTTATCCTCATTTGAAGCTCCTTGGACTACGATTCTTCGTTGGATATAACGATACTTTTAATGTGCGAGGGGAGCGTGAACCTTTTGTCAATAGTGCTCTGGCAGGACTAAAGAGTTTCTTGTCTGGAGAGTGTGCTGATGTAGCGAAAGCAAAGATGCTCACAACTTATGATGAGCAAATAGTAGCCTTAGATGCAACTGATCCGATGGCTGCTATTGAGCTGGTTCATAATAAAGAGGCGTTAGTTTTTGACGGAGAAGGCACGTTAGTGTTTTCGGATCTGCAATAAATGTCATAACAAAATAAAAACTTTAAAGAGGGACAACATTATACTTAGTGGGTAACTCGAAAACGAGAGAATAACGATTATTGAATGAAGAAAAGTAGAACAATGACCTACGACAAGGATTCACATATCAAATCTGTGGAGGACGTTAAGGCGTTCTTTCACCATCTTGTGGATGAGCGAAAGGTGAACTTCTACCCTGATGATGACTTCGCAGACTACATCAACTACGATGATAAAACACCCACCTTCACTATAGAGAAAGTGACCGTGTATAATCAACTGATGGAGGAGTCATTTAATGTATGTGATGCCGTTGGTGTAGATATATACGAAATTGGGTCACAAGAACTTCAAGAAGCCTTAGGAGTTTAGTGATATTTGATAATGACATGAATATTACAAAATACGAAAGATAATATAAATTGGGAAGAAACATCTTGGATCGTTAAGCAGTTCTCCCATCCCGAAAGGACTATTCGCCTTGCTACTTCATTTAGTGGGATAGGCGCAATAGAATATGCCATGAAAAGACTTGGCTTAAAGACCGAGATATTTTTTGCTGGTGACATAGATAAAAATTGCAAGGCAACATATTTTGCCAACTATGACATAAAGGAAGAAAACTGGAATACAGACATCCATCTTTTTAACGCAAAACCATACAAAGGAAAGGTTGATTTATTCGTTGGTGGTGCACCGTTTCAGGCATTCTCAATAGTTGGTAACCAGCGAGGATTTGAAAATACGAGAGGAACGCTTTTTAGAGAATTTGCACGTGTTGTAAAGGTGTGTATGCCGAAGGTCTTTATTTTCGAGAATGTTCAAGGGCTGTTTAAGCATGATAATGGACACACATGGGAAGTTGTCAGAAAGACATTTGAAGATTATTGTGGCTATGATATACATTACCAACTTCTTAACGCAAGGGATTATGGAGTGCCACAAACAAGAGAAAGACTTTATTGCATTGGTTTTAGGAAGAAGACAAAATTTCTATATCCAGCTCCAATAGAGTTGGCTTATCGAATGTCTGATTTCATAGAAGATTATACTGATAGCCCCTTCTATTCTTCAAAACAAGGGAAAAAGTATCTTACATTAAGCCAAAAGCATCGTGAGAAACTCATTGATGGCTCTGAAAAAGAATCTTCTTTAGATTTCATATTTGACACTAAAGAGGTTGAAGATAAATATTATCTGTCTGAGAAGGTTGCTAAATATATTTTAGTTGGGGGTACAAAAACCTTTAAAACATCAACTAAAACAGACCTTGACATTGCACGTCCTCTTCTACAGTCTATGCACAAGATGCACAGAGCCGGAGTTGACAATTATGTAACCTCACGACTGTCCCGTTAAAGTGGACTAATCACTCTTTGAATTAATTGAAATGCTGTCTTTTGCAAGAGATTTCAAGGGTGCGACGATTTGAATTTGTACTTTTGCAGTTATCTATAATACTGCACGATGAACAAAGACAAATACGTTTTCGCCCAATTGATAGAATTTCTCGACAATAACAAGTTTCGCCATTTGGTTGACAAGTATGATGGAAACCGCTATGTGAAGCATTTCACTTGTTGGAATCAGTTGCTTGCTATGATGTTTGGTCAACTGAGTAATCGAGAGAGTTTACGAGATTTGATTGTTGCTTTTGAAGCACATAGAGCAAAGCAATACCATCTTGGATTAGGGCGTAAGCCTATTGCGAAAACGACATTTGCTTCTGCCAATCAGAATCGTGACTACCGTATCTTTGAAGACTTTGCTTTCTATATGATGGAGCAAGCCAGGAAGAAACGTGTGACGGATATCTTCAAGTTGAAAGGCAATATGTATGCTTTCGACTCAACGACAATTCCTTTGTGTTTGTCGGTCTTCTGGTGGGCAAAGTTCCGTAAGAAGAAGGGAGGAGTGAAAGCACATGTGCTATATGACCTCGAATCTCAGGTTTCAGCTTTCTTTCACATCTCTACAGCATCCGTTTACGACTCAAAAGCAATGAAGAAAATTCCTTATGAATCAGGTTCTTACTATGTGTTTGACCGTGGATACAATGCATTCTAGGAACTTTTCAAAATACATCTGCATGAATCGTTCTTTGTTGTGCGAGCCAAGAAAAATCTGCAATACAAATGCTGTAAATGGAAGCGCAGATTGTCAAAAAATAAATTGACAGATGCTGAGTTTGAATTCACTGAATACAATTCATACCGGAAGTATTCGGAGATACTCAGACTCGTCAAATTCTATGATGAAGAACAAGGAAGGGAGTTTGCCTTCCTGACAAATGCTTTTCATCTAACAGCTCCTGAAATCGCTAACCTTTACAAGAATAGATGGCAGATAGAGCTGTTCTTCAAATGGCTAAAGCAGCACCTCAAGATCAAGAAGTTTTGGGGTACTACAGAGAATGCTGTGAGAATCCAAATCTCATCGGCAATCATAGCCTATTGCCTTGTTGCTATCGTACAACATGATTTGCAACTTAAGCGATCAACTTATGAGGTTCTTCAGATTCTAAGCATTTCTCTTATGGATAAGACACCACTCGTAGATCTCTTCGAAAGGACTGATTTCAATAATGTCAAAGAACTCGATTGTCCCCTCTTTCCGGGGCTATTAGATTAATATTTAACTAGTCCCGATTTTAACGGGACACTAATGACGCTATCTCGTTAACTTGTAATTTCAATTCCATAAAGGTACGATTAGAACACGAGCCGTCTTGATCCACGCCTCTTTCTGAGAGATTTCAATTCCTAAAGGTACGATTAGAACAAACCTTCTTCAGATGCGCATCGTCTGTCACAGGAACATTTCAATTCCATAAAGGTACGATTAGAACGTTGCTACTGCCAAGTTACTTAATGCTCTTGGCTAATTTCAATTCCATAAAGGTACGATTAGAACTACCCAACTCCAGTTCTCTGATCTGAGGTCTGAGATTTCAATTCCATAAAGGTACGATTAGAACTTGCAGCAGAACATCTACTTTGCCAATCTGATGAAATTTCAATTCCATAAAGGTACGATTAGACCTGATTATCACACGCAGATAATTAGCGTTTACATCAAATTTCAATTCCATAAAGGTACGATTAGAACAGAGCGGTAACCTGTTGCGCAATACTGCTTTCTGATTTCAATTCCATAAAGGTACGATTAGAACTAACCTATTTTAAAGGATTCATTAGGGTTTACCCACATTTCAATTCTATAAAGGTACGATTAGAACCTTTGGCAGCGGATGGTGGGTAAATGAGAAACCTATTTCAATTCCATAAAGGTACGATTAAAACTATTACTACAATAGGAGGTGTCAACCAATTCTCAAATTTCAATTCCATAAAGGTACGATTAAAACAAGGAAGTGCAGCTCTTATGAATGCAAAAAACTAATTTCAATTCCATAAAGGTACGATTAAAACCGTCTTACGCGTTTTGTTAACAAAGATAGTGTCATATTTCAATTCCATAAAGGTACGATTAAAACCAAAAGAAATTGCTTCGTAAAGACTCAAAAAATAAATTTCAATTCCATAAAGGTACGATTAAAACAAGCAGGAAACAGCTTGCTTAAAACTTGCTGTACAATTTCAATTCCATAAAGGTACGATTAAAACATATTTCTGATTTTGGTACTGTTGCCCCTTTAGATATTTCAATTCCATAAAGGTACGATTAAAACTATGCGCCTAAGCGTTCTGCTGCTTGGACTGACACATTTCAATTCCATAAAGGTACGATTAAAACTTACGTCAAAGCTTCCGAAATGTTGTTCAACTCGTATTTCAATTCCATAAAGGTACGATTAAAACCGTGCTCAGTATTCAGAAGAGTCTGCTGCCCCTGTATCATTTCAATTCCATAAAGGTACGATTAAAACCGTTGTCTGCATCTTCTGTTAGCATCACAACCCCATTTCAATTCCATAAAGGTACGATTAAAACCGAGAAAGAATACAATGAAATCTTATCATGAATAGAATTTCAATTCCATAAAGGTACGATTAAAACTGACTGGCCTTTATTTGTTGAAAAGGCTCGCTCTCTTATTTCAATTCCATAAAGGTACGATTAAAACTTTATATCGTCTACGTCAATTTATACGTAAAAATTAATTTCAATTCCATAAAGGTACGATTAAAACGTTCTACTCTTAGAGACCAACTTGAAATTGTTCTATTTCAATTCCATAAAGGTACGATTAAAACCTGATTATTTTGCACATGGTTGGTTGAATAAGACATTTCAATTCCATAAAGGTACGATTAAAACGATATGTTGCTGCTGGCAAGCTTCTCAATGCTCATTTCAATTCCATAAAGGTACGATTAAAACTGCAAAATCCTTCTGTATATTATTACAGCAGTAGCATTTCAATTCCATAAAGGTACGATTAAAACTCTTGTTTTAATTGCCATAGGTTATTTTTTTGTTATTTCAATTCCATAAAGGTACGATTAAAACTGTATGTATTTGTATTAGTAGTATAGATAATTACATTTCAATTCCATAAAGGTACGATTAAAACGCTTTTTGGTTTTGTGATACCAGGGATGTTTCACCCATTTCAATTCCATAAAGGTACGATTAAAACTTTAACACTTTTCTTAAATATAGTTATCGTAAGTAATATTTCAATTCCATAAAGGTACGATTAAAACGAACACTCAACTACAAGTTGTTGGCTGCACGTACAAATTTCAATTCCATAAAGGTACGATTAAAACTAGTGTTACCCTATTAGGTGTGCGTGAAAGTGAATAATTTCAATTCCATAAAGGTACGATTAAAACACGCAAGCCGCAAAGGTGCATGAGCATTATTGCTAACATTTCAATTCCATAAAGGTACGATTAAAACATAAGTATCGCATCATCAATACCAAAGACATTGCAATTTCAATTCCATAAAGGTACGATTAAAACTTTCGTTCTTGGTGCGCCTCAATGCTGCCAGGTGATTTCAATTCCATAAAGGTACGATTAAAACTCCACAGCCAGTCCACAAGGAGGTTGGCGATGCTCATTTCAATTCCATAAAGGTACGATTAAAACTCTATATATTTTTTTTAGTTGTTAGATGAAGGACATTTCAATTCCATAAAGGTACGATTAAAACCAGTTCTTCACGCCTCAGAGTGTGTCGGACCTCAATTTCAATTCCATAAAGGTACGATTAAAACTTTCACGGATTTTTCCTCTGTTTTCCGTATCTTCATTTCAATTCCATAAAGGTACGATTAAAACTTTATCCCTATGACGGAAAAGCAAATTGAATACGATTTCAATTCCATAAAGGTACGATTAAAACGATAGCAGCAGCGCAACGCCCACCACGAAAGGCGATTTCAATTCCATAAAGGTACGATTAAAACGTTCTGGTGGTGGTGTCCTCCCTGGTGGTTCTCGTGGATTTCAATTCCATAAAGGTACGATTAAAACACGAAGATTTAGAATATGAAGTGTACGACTCTATATGATTTCAATTCCATAAAGGTACGATTAAAACTCCGTATTTTACCATATACGGAACGCGTTATTATCATTTCAATTCCATAAAGGTACGATTAAAACAAAGAGTCTTTATGATTATCGTAATCTCGAAGACAAATTTCAATTCCATAAAGGTACGATTAAAACTTGTCAAGGCACTGACTCAAAATTATAATGTTCAGTCATTTCAATTCCATAAAGGTACGATTAAAACATTCAGTTACAGCTGTTCGTCCTTATAGTGTTCAATTTCAATTCCATAAAGGTACGATTAAAACTACCGATAGAATCAAGTTCAGGAAGTGGGAAATCACATTTCAATTCCATAAAGGTACGATTAAAACGCGCAGTCGTCTGCATATTCTCTTCAATATCGATATTTCAATTCCATAAAGGTACGATTAAAACGTTCCAACTATCGTGCTCAGTTCGAAGATTCTTTATTTCAATTCCATAAAGGTACGATTAAAACAGCTTCGGCGGATTTCTCACGAGCTTGCTTTGCATATTTCAATTCCATAAAGGTACGATTAAAACTCTTTATGCTCTCATGCCCAAGCAATTGTGCGAGAATTTCAATTCCATAAAGGTACGATTAAAACGCTCTTGCTTGCGATATACTTCTCGATGTCGGTTATTTCAATTCCATAAAGGTACGATTAAAACGATAAGCACCTCAGTAACAGGGCTTTCTCTGCTATGATATTTCAATTCCATAAAGGTACGATTAAAACAAAATATCTTCCATATTATTTGCGTTTTAGTTTGATTTCAATTCCATAAAGGTACGATTAAAACAAGTGGGGTTAATACCAGCATCTAAATAACGTTGCTTCATTTCAATTCCATAAAGGTACAATTAAAACTAATTTTAATTGTTAATGCCTTGATTACACTTGCTATTTCAATTCCATAAAGGTACGATTAAAACCGACCACAAACAAGCGTATGTCCTCGTATCTTTCATTTCAATTCCATAAAGGTACGATTAAAACACCAAAATGGCATCATCGATTCCAAAAACGTTGCAATTTCAATTCCATAAAGGTACGATTAAAACATAAAAATCGTTAACTATTTTATGATAGGCAGCCAAATTTCAATTCCATAAAGGTACGATTAAAACCACCGATGAAACGTGATTTGTGTTCATCACAACGATTTCAATTCCATAAAGGTACGATTAAAACTGCTGTAAGGAACATGGGGTAAAACTCGAAACCTATTTCAATTCCATAAAGGTACGATTAAAACAATGCGCTCCAATACGCATTTTAAATAAATATCTAATTTCAATTCCATAAAGGTACGATTAAAACAAACCAACCGAGGAAGAATATACAACTCAATCAAAATTTCAATTCCATAAAGGTACGATTAAAACAGTTTTACCCCTCCTTGCCTAAAGCAAGTGAGCAAATTTCAATTCCATAAAGGTACGATTAAAACTGCTTCATCTAAGTTGTATCGTTACTCCAAACTATTATTTCAATTCCATAAAGGTACGATTAAAACATATTAAAATACGTTTCTTCGCCGTTGGTGAGTAATTTCAATTCCATAAAGGTACGATTAAAACGAGTAGGAACACAGCGATAAATACCAATGATAATACCATTTCAATTCCATAAAGGTACGATTAAAACGCCATATTAGATGCAAACGTATGTCGCAACATGTGATTTCAATTCCATAAAGGTACGATTAAAACCCCATTAGAACGAAGATTTAATTGTCTTTGTACACAATGGGATTTCGGGTGCAAAGATACAAAAAATACTCCTAAAATATGTCGATGCCTAATGATATTTTTTCTGCGGCCTTACGACAACCTGCCTATTTATGGAGGTTTCAATAAGTCAAAGAGCACTTTCGGAGGTTTTGCCGAACTCAAAACGGCAAAATAGAACCACATCGACAACTCTCTATAAGAAATTGTCTGTAGTCATTCTTTCTTTTCCAAGAATCTGCTTGTTCATGTTATACCCCATTTTATTAGTGAAAACAATAACACTATCCTCGGATTCATCAATGATAGCTTTCATTTTCATTTGTAATTCCCGAAGTTTGGCTTCAGATAATTCTCCCTCCAAAACTGAGTTCTGAATCCAACATAAATATTGGCGGCAAAGCTTCAACATTTTGCCTACTCGTTTCTCACCAACATCATAAACAATAATCACATACATATCACCAATACATTTTGAAAGGTTTATAATCTTCAATTCCCAAAATATCTTTTAGCAGCTTATAGCATTCCAATTTTATAAGATGCTTATAGCTTACATTACGTCCTAAAGAACGATGACGGAAAGTCTCATCATAACGCTCTTCCATGGCCTTTACAAAAATCTTCTTTCCCTTTTCGTTCAAAAGACATTTGTTGAGTTTCTTATCAAAATGACTGGTGCTTAAAGCATGCTTATTGAGTACCTTGAAGATGACCCTATCCACGATAATAGGCTTGAAGATCTCGGATATATCAAGACATAACGAAAAACGCCTTTCACCTGGAGTATGCAAAAAGCTTATCGTTGGATTGAGCTGAGTTTGATGAACAGCTCGGAGAGTTTCGGTATAGCACATCATATTGCCAAAAGAAATGAGAGCATTTACCTCGTTCTCTGGCGGTTGCTTGGTTCTTGATCCCATGTTGAAATCATCGAGAATGATATCAAATGCAGCATAATATGCCTGTCTGATATTTCCCTCAATTCCCATTATCTCATCTACAGCCTTAGCATCAGGCAAAGTATTACTCAATTTCTTAATGGTATTGATAATATCCTGCAAGTCTTTTCCTCTACGATTATAATAGTTGAGGTTCATAACCATATTCCAAGCTGCTCCCTGAATGAATTTTCGCGCCAATTCTACCCTTTTCTTCTTATTTTGGTACGCAGATGTTTGTGCCAACAACGCCTTGCCAGAAAGAAGACTTTCCCTTGGCATGAAGCTTCCGGTATAGTTCTCATAATAGTCGAAGAAGTGGACAGGAATACCTTTCTGCCCCAGAAAGTTGAACAAAGCACTATTTGCCCGCAGACTTCCAAAGGCATACAGTTCCGCTACATCCTCAATAGGAATGTATCGAGGTTGCTGCTTGATTTCTTCATTATCTTCATTCACGATAACAGGCGTGAACTTCAGCGTATTGTCCCTTCTCTCCATAATGCCTGGATTGAACAGATAAAAACTTCTTTTCATTCTTCTTCCTCCAATTCGTTTATATAACAAAAATCGAAATAACTACAATTCTTGCAGATGCCTTTCTTGACCTTAGATGGGCAAACATCTTGAGAGATTATCTTAATGATGTCTTTAGATATAACCAGAATGTCATCTCTATCGACATCTGTCAAGATTACTTCTTTTGTCTTACGTAAAAGAGGATATTCCAAGATGCCCTTCACGCCATCAATTCCATGTTGCTCGAAAACATACATGTAATATTTCAGTTGCCATTCATGAGCTTTATCCATCTTGTTAGATTTCTTTATCTCATGGATTACCTTGTTTTTGGCATCATAGTAGTCCACCTTGATACCGTCAATCTCAACCTCCTCATACTTTGATGTACGTTGCGGATAACTTGATTCATGCACCAGCTTTCCTTCATAGACCAAGTCAGATTCTTGTTCCATGTTGATGCTATTGGCAAACAGCCATAGTTTGCGATGGCAAAGCTGGTAATAGTTGAAATGAGTACCTGTTATGACCATAGAGAAAAAACAATAGGAGGCTCCAGGTAAAAACCAGGAGCCTCATCATTTACATTAAATCTGATTCTCGTAATCAAACGCCATCATTCTATTAACCAACTCCTGCTTAGCCTTAACCAAAGCATATGCGCTTTCTGTCTCTGTCACGACATAACTTGCACATGGAAGAGTTACAAATGTCTTGGCACCAGCATTTTCGTCAACGATAGGCTTTGTCTTTGGTTTAGATTCTCCATCCTCAACAAGTTTGGCACGAATAGCTGCAGCTAAAGTATTAGCATTATCACTAATAGCAATGGCTAAAGTCTCCATCAAACTGAATGTTCTTGCCTGATTGGATGTGATATGCCAATCAATCAGAGCATCGGCTATAGCTGGAATAATCTGCTCACGCTGCTCTTTCGGCATCAACAAGCATTCACCAAAAGAAGTAGCGATTATCTTCCATCCATCTTCTTTCAACTTTTCTACCATATCTGATGTAATCTCTGGTTCCAACTGATTAGTTGAAACGCAGAACAAACGTCGTAAATCAATAGCTACATCATATACAAATAGACCAGTAGCACGACTATTGTCTGGAATCCATTTGCGATACAAACTTCTATCGTTACCCTCTAAAAAGTCACTAACCTGTTCATCTGTCAAACGATTTCCGTTTGCATCGCGCACAACAACTTTATGCACGTTAGGCTTATCTGAACGATCGAATGAAATATTCTCCTTAGAAACTGCAGCCAAAAGTGGATGCAAAGGGGTCATCGCAGAAATACTAAATGGACTTCTACGCTTTACAGCTTTCTCTTTTCCACCCTTTGGAGTTCTCATCCAGCCACCTAAAAGCTGGTCAACATAATGTGGATCACAAGATGAAAGGACCTCACCTTCTTTAAGCGCACCTTTCTTATCTACATCAAAAAAGAACTCGGTAGGAGAAGGTTGAACACCTAAAACATCGTTAAGCTGCTCCAGGATAGAACGCTTAACCTGTTGACCACTAGCAAATGGAACTCTTACGTTGAACTGTGGGTCATAATAAGATTTCTGACCATCTTCTACACAGAATACTGTGAAAGCAGCATGCTTGAGACCTCGCAAATAAATAAAAGAATTCTCTTTCACAATACTGCGTTAAATTAATATTTAATCGTCTGTAAATCAATAACTTATATTAAGAAGTGCTTATGAAAACTTAACTGTAAAAAGTTGGTCAAGTCGCTGATTTTCAGTAACTTTGTAGATCACGACAAATACAATATTACATGAATACAGGACTTGACCAATATATGGATATCTTTAAAGATGCAGTTGAAGATTCAGCTGCAAAGATAACAAAAAGTTTCGAGAAAATACTCATCGAGGTGATAATTTTGTTCATGGTAATACCAAGAAAGATAAATTTCACCCAAATGGGGAGGTATGGCTCGCATGTTGAGCAAACCTATCGCAACGCATTCGGCTTAAAAAAGTCGAAAAGCATTGACTGGCTCAA
>OLSX01002207.1_pt1 | contig 17520 bp, 12 predicted proteins | sample 1673141 | NCBI WGS metagenome assembly OLSX01 (sample SAMEA3136759, study PRJEB25190) | human gut metagenome | biome: human gut; feature: human-associated habitat; material: faeces | place: Austria | collected 2013
TATAAGACACCGGAGGGAAGTTCGTATGACAAGAAGAGCCTTGTAGTAATGAAAGAGCCTGAGGAGACCTTTGTGGAGTTTGCAATGAATAAAGAGTATATTCGTTTAAAGTCGGATGCATTACAGGTGGAGGTCAATTCATCTACAGGTGGAATCAATTTTTATGATGCAACCGGAAGGGTGTTGTTAAAAGACAAGGATTATGGAACACAGTTCACCCCGTTTGATGATGCGGGTACTTTTTCTTACAATGTCCGGCAGGCTTTTTTATTAGATAAGGATGAAGTGATTTATGGATTGGGGCAACAACAGACTGGAAAAGTGAATCAGCGCAATCAAAAACTTTTTCTTCGTAACAAGAATATGAGTATCTGTATTCCTTTTATTCATTCAGTGAAAGGTTACGGACTTTATTGGGACAATTATTCCCCAACTATGTTTACGGATAATCCGCAAGAAATGTCATTCGATTCTGAAGTGGGCGATTGTGCCGACTATTATTTCATTTATGGTAGCAATGCGGACGGCGTGATAGCCGGAGTCCGTGATTTGACCGGGCAGGCTCCTCTTTATCCGCTGTGGACACTTGGATTCTGGCAGTGCCGCGAGCGTTATAAGAGTCCGGATGAACTGTGCGAAGTGGTTGATGAATACCGTGATCGGAAAGTTCCTTTGGATGGAATCATTCAGGATTGGCAGTATTGGGGATGTGATTCTAACTGGAACTCCATGAAGTTCCAGAATCCTCGCTATATTAATAAGATGGGCGACAAAGAATACATGAAATATCTTCCGAATGGTGAGAATCCGGATGCACGTTATGGTACTCCAAGGATAAAAAGCCCTCAAGAAATGATTGACTATATACACAAGCGGAATGCGCATATCATGATTTCTGTATGGGCCTCTTTTGGTCCGTGGACAGAGATGTATCATAAGATGGACAGTCTGAATGCTTTGCTTCATTTTGAGACTTGGCCGCCTAAAGCCGGAGTGAAACCTTACGATCCGTTCAATCCTGTAGCAAGAAGTATTTATTGGAATGAAATGAAAAAGAATATCTTTGATCTAGGTATGGACGGCTGGTGGTTGGATTCTACCGAACCCGATCATCTGGAGATTCAAGATAAAGATTTTGATACAAAAACTTATTTAGGTTCTTTCCGAAGAGTTCACAATGCTTTTCCTTTGATGTCCAATAAAGGTGTTTATGAGCACCAGCGTGCTACCACTTCCGACAAGCGGGTATTCTTACTTACCCGTTCTTCATTCTTGGGACAGCAGCGTTATGCTTCACATTCATGGAGTGGAGATGTCGTTTCTACTTGGGAAGTGATGCGCAAGCAACTGGCAGCTGGCCTGAATTATTCTTTGTGTGGTATTCCTTACTGGAACACTGACTTGGGAGGATTTTTTGCTTGGAAATATAATAATGATGTTAATAATATTGCTTATCATGAGTTACACGTCCGTTGGTATCAGTGGGGAGCTTTCCAACCTATCATGCGTTCTCATAATTCCAGTCCTGTTGCTGTAGAGATCTATCAGTTCGGCGATAAAGGTGATTGGGCTTATGATGCATTGGAGAAATATACCCATTTGCGTTATCGCTTATTACCTTATTTATATAGTACTACTTGGGAAGTAACAAATAAGGCAGGCAGCATTATTCGTCCTTTGGTGATGGATTTTCCGAAAGACAAGAAAGTACTTGATATGGATACGGAGTATATGTTCGGACGTAGTTTTTTAGTACGTCCGGTAACTGATTCTCTCTATACATGGCAGGATAAAAAACAGAATGGTTATCAGAAAAATATGCGGAAAATAGAGAAAACGGATGTATATTTGCCTGAGGGAAGTAACTGGTTTGATTTCTGGACTGGGGCAAAGTTGGCTGGTGGCCAAACCATACAGCGTGAAGTACCTATTGATATCATGCCTGTTTATATCCGTGCCGGTTCTATAATTCCTTGGGGGCCTGCGGTGCAGTATGCCACAGAAAAAAGTTGGGATGACCTGGAGATTCGTGTTTATCCGGGTGCTAATGCAACTTTTATTCTTTATGAGGATGAGAACGATAATTACAATTATGAAAAGGGAGTTTATTCTACTATCACTTTCCGTTGGGATGATAGTAACCGTACTTTGCACATCAGCGACCGTGAAGGAAGATATCCCGGAATGTTGGAAAAGAGGAAGTTCAAAGTAGTTCTCGTAAATCATAGATCAGGAGAAGGCGATAAACCATTGAAGGGAGGAAAGATGGTGAATTATACCGGTACGGCAATTGAGGTGAAACTTTAGAATGTTCATATTGAATATCCAGCAGAATAAATAAAGAAACGATAAAATACATTATGAATTTACTTAAAACCATTTTATCCACTTCCGTTTTTGCTATAGCTTCTGTAGCTTTGCATGCTCAGCTACCCGCAAAAGTAGAAAGTTTTCCAGTCAGGGATGTGCGGCTCACCGCCAGCCCTTTCAAACACGCAGAGGATATGGATATCCGTTATCTGCTGGGAATAGACCCCGACCGTCTGTTAGCTCCTTATTTGAAGGAGGCTGGTCTTTCCCCTAAAGCTGAAAATTATACCAATTGGGAAAATACAGGGCTGGACGGTCATATTGGCGGACATTATTTATCGGCCCTTTCCTATATGTATGCCGCTACGGGAAATAAGGAGATCAAGGCGCGTCTGGATTATATGATAAGTGAACTGAAACGCTGCCAGGATGCCGCCGGTGACGGTTATCTGTGTGGAGTTCCAAACGGGCGCAAAATGTGGAAAGAAATAGAGGAAGGAAACATTCGCGCGTCCGGTTTCGGATTGAACGACCGCTGGGTTCCTCTTTACAATATTCATAAAATATATGCCGGCCTTCGTGATGCAACTCTTCAGACCGATAGCCGGGAGGCAAAGGAAATGTTGGTGAAACTCACGGACTGGATGATTCGTCTGGTATCCAAGTTGAGCGATGAACAGATACAGGATATGTTGCGCAGCGAACATGGAGGGCTGAACGAAACATTTGCCGATGTGGCCGCTATCACCGGCGACAAACGCTACTTGAAACTGGCTCATCAATTTTCTCATCACACCGTGTTGCAGCCTTTGTTGAGACAGGAGGATAAACTGACTGGTATGCACGCCAATACCCAAATACCGAAAGTGATAGGTTTCAAACGTATTGCCGATTTGGAAGGCAACCGGGATTGGAGCGAGGCCGCCCGCTATTTCTGGGAAACAGTGGTAAACCATCGAAGCATCACTATCGGAGGTAACAGTGTGCGTGAGCATTTTCATCCGGCTGATGATTTCAGCAGTATGCTCACCAGCGAGCAGGGGCCTGAGACTTGTAACACCTACAATATGCTCCGCCTTACAAAAATGCTGTATGAAACGAGTGCGGACGTTCATTTTATGGATTATTACGAACGGGCGCTTTATAACCATATCCTTTCCACGCAAGATCCTGTGCAAGGCGGATTTGTTTATTTTACCCCGATGCGTGCCGGTCATTACAGGGTCTATTCGCAGCCTCAGACCAGTTTCTGGTGTTGTGTGGGATCGGGGATGGAAAATCATGCCCGTTATGGTGAAATGATTTATGGACACAAGGATAATAATCTGTATGTCAATCTTTTCATTCCGTCTACCTTGCGCTGGGGAGATACCCAAATTGAGCAACAGACGGCTTTTCCCGATGAGGAGGGGAGTACTCTTGTTATTTCTCCGGAAAAGGGAAAGAAAGAATTTACCCTTCTTTTCCGTATTCCCGAATGGACGAAGCCGGAAGCATTACGCTTGTCTGTTAATGGTAAACGGCAGAACGTAACGGTCAAAGAGGGATATGTTAGCCTGAACCGTACTTGGTCAAAAGGTGACAAAGTAAGGCTGGAACTGCCGATGCATTTGCGTGCCATTGCACTGCCGGATGGTTCTGCCAACTATTCCATCTTATATGGACCGATTGTGCTGGCCGCCCGGTTGGGCAAGCAAAATCAGGATGGTATGTTTGCCGATGACAGTCGTGGCGGACACATTGCTGCCGGACCGCGCCTGCCTTTACAAACGATGCCTGTCATTGTGGGGGATAAGAACAATCTTCTTTCTCATCTGAAGAAAGTGGAAGGTAAGCCGTTGACATTTACATTGTCCGGAGTTTATCCCGAACGCTATGAGGGTATGACTGTGGAACCGTTTTTCCGTTTATACGAGTGCCGGTATATGGTCTATTGGCCTGTGCTGTCCGTACAGGAGTTGCAGGCAAGGCAGGAACAGTTGGCAAAAGAGGAAAAGGAGCGTGCTGCATTGGATGGTATGACCGCCGATAAAGTGATTTGTGGGGAACAGCAACCGGAAAGCGACCATTTCATCCGGATGGAGAATTCCCGTACGGGGGATGATGAAGGGATTCACTGGCGTGAGGCGGCCGGTTGGTTCAGTTATCGTATGAAGACGAACGGAAAGCAGGTCAATAAAGTGCGTATCCGGTTCCGTTCCGAGATTCGTAAGGATGCAAAAGTATGGATAAACGGGCAGGAAGTAGGACGATTGGCTGGTAAACCGGTTTCGGATATATCGGTTGGGATATTTGATGTACCTGCATCTATGCAATCCAATGAGCAACTGGAGATAAAGATCGGTAAAGGAAATGAGAAAGTGACTCCGCATATTTATGAGGTGCGGCTGGTGGCTGAATGATGATAGATATACAAACCGGTCATGCCTCAGTTGGCATGACCGGTTCGTCTTTTCAGATAATTCCGTTGTCTTTCAAGACCGCTTGTAACTCTTTATCAGTGATATTCTCACGCTCTGATTTATCATAAATGAAATGTAAGCCAATCTCTTTTTCTTCTTTGGATAGAGTGGCGATGAGAGTGATCACTCTTGCTCCGCTTCTTTTCCCTTTTCCTTTTGATGCTATACTCATGCGTACTTTGTGTAGGCCATTGCCTAAATCAGTACCCATGTCAGGGTTCTGCATGAGTTCTGCGGCTAAAATTGTCAAGTCTTGCTTCAATGATTTATATCGCTTGGAAAGTTTCTTAACTTCTTTTTCGAAGTGGCGATATACTTTGATTTTATAGTTCATTGAGCAATTCTTCTATGGGACGGCCTTTCAGCTTTCCTTCACGCATCAGTTTGATGTCTTTGCAAGCCTCGGACAGCCCGTCCATTATTTCACTTTTGGTCATGTAGGGTTCTTCATCCTCTGCCACCATGGTAGAAACAGATTCCATTTCCTTTTTAGCATGAACAAGAGTCTTCCTTACAGACTCCAACACCTTTACATTCTTGATGTCCAGGATTTCCCGAATCAGTTCGTTTTGTATTGATTCCAATGTGATTGTACTCATGACGTTCTCCTTTCTTCTTATTATTTATCTCGTATGGCAAAGATAGCGAAAAGGTGGCATGTCTGCTTGTTTTCTGCATGAAAAATAGTTTTCATTTAGAGGTTGTACCTAAAAGAAATACCTTTTTTCATTTAGTTTTCCTATTTTTGCAGGAAACAAACCGAACAGCTAATGAAAATTCTCCATACAGCAGACTGGCATCTGGGCCAGACTTTTTATGAATACGACCGGCGGGAAGAGCATCTCCATTTTTTGGAATGGCTGAAACAGCAGATAAGACAGCATAAAATAGATGTATTGTTGATAGCAGGTGATGTATTCGACAGCCCGAACCCTTCGGCGGAATCACAACGAATGTATTATCGTTTTCTAAGAGAAGTTACGTCCGAAAACCCTTCTTTGCAAATTATCATCATTGCCGGAAATCATGACTCGGCAGCCCGTCTGGAGGCTCCCAATCCCCTGTTGGAGAATATGAATGTCACCGTTCGCGGTGTCGTGCGCCGCAATGCGGAAGGTGATATAGACTTGCAACACCTCATTGTCCCCCTTTACACAGAAGGGGAAGTAACCGCCTATTGCCTTGCCGTTCCCTATCTGCGTCAGGGGGATTATCCTTCGGCTGAAAATTACTCAAAGGGAGTCCAACTGCTTTATGAGCAGCTTTTCAATGAAGTGAAGGAGAAAGGACTTCCCGTTATCGCCATGGGACATCTGCAAGCCACCGGCTCGGAAATCTCGGAGGACGACCGTTCGGAACGTACCGTTATCGGAGGCTTGGAATGTGTATCCCCCGATGCTTTTGATGAGGCTATCGCCTATACTGCATTGGGGCATCTGCATCGCTCCCAGCGTGTATCCCATCGGGAGAATGTGCGTTATTCCGGAACTCCTATGCCCATGTCTTTTGCTGAGAGGAACAATGCTTCGGGAGTGGTCATGATAACGATAAGTGCTGAGGGTACCGGCATAGAGAGATTGGCATTTGAACCGTTAGCCGGTGTGATGAGTATTCCCCGTCAGGCCCGTCCGCTGGAAGAAGTGCTGCAAGCCATCGGCGATTTGCCCGATGGGGATGTCACGTTGCGGTCGCCCTATCTGGAAATAAAGATTTTGATGACCGAGCCGGAACCTTCTTATAAGTATAAGATAGAGGAAGCGTTGAAAGGAAAAGCGGTCCGCCTGGCACGCATCGCCGCTATGCTTCCACAAAAAAAGGCAAGCGGCATTGTCGCCACTTCCTACGAGGAGTTGCAAACCATCCGTCCGCTGGATATGGCACTGGATGTCTTTAAACGGAAATATGGAGGGACGGAGATGCCCGATACCATGAAACAATTGCTGGAAAGTGTAATCAAGGAGGCAGGAGTATGAAAATAGTAGCGATAAGAGGAAAGAATCTGGCTTCATTGGAAGGTGAATTTATGATAGACTTTACCGTCGAACCTTTGTGCTCGGCAGGTATATTCGCCATTACAGGCAGTACCGGAGCCGGAAAATCAACCTTGCTGGATGCTTTGTGTCTGGCTTTGTTTGACTGTACGCCACGTATGAACAAGGCGAAAGAGAATAACGTCTCTGTCATGGATGTCGCCGACAGAGGAATTGCACAGAACGATAGCCGTTCCATCCTTCGCCGGGGTACTGCCGAGGGGTACTCGGAAGTGGATTTCGTCGCTTTGACAGGAGAGGTGTTCCGTTCACGTTGGACGGTGCGACGTTCGCGTGGGAAGGTTAGCGGTTCCTTGCAAAAAGTGGAAATGACGTTGACCAACCTTACCTCCGGAGTGGAACAGCAAGGAACAAAGACCGAATTATTATCCCGCATCAGTGAACTGATCGGACTCTCTTTCGAACAGTTCAACCGCTCTGTGTTGCTGGCTCAAGGAGATTTTGCTACCTTCCTGAAGGCTCGTCAGCCTGATAAAGCCGAAATCTTGGAAAAACTGACCGGAACGGAAATTTACTCGCGTATCTCTGCTTCTATTTATGAACGCACCAAGCGGGCGGAAAGCGAATATAAATTATTGCAGGAACGTATCAAAGGCATTGAGTTGCTGACAGATGAGCAATTACAGCAACTTTCGGCTGAAAAGGAAGAATTACAAGTCCGCTTGTCCGTTTCGAAGAAGAAAGAGGAGGCGTTGTCCGGTAAGTTGAAATGGCTGGAAGAAGAAGGACGCTTGCATACAGGATGCATACAGGCGGAAGAATCACTTTCCGGCATTAGAAAAGAAATAGAAGTCGCCCGTCCGCGTTATGAACTGTTGGCCCGTATAGAGCAGGCTCAGGATATCCGCGATGTGTATATGGAACAGCGTAACGCCCGGAAGCAGATAGATGCCGGTCGTTCCCGGTTAGGCGAAATAGAGGTTGCCATCCGGCAGAATGCGGCTTTACAGACTTCCGCGAACGTGCAGTGGGAAGCCGCTCAGAAGGAGCTGGCGGAATTTAAGGCCTATTTGTCGCAGCAAGAACCGCAATTGGATAAAGCCAGAGCATTGGATGTGCAGTTGGTGGAAAATAGAAAGCAATTAGCGGAAAGTCAGAAAGAAGCGGCTTTGGCATTGCAGGCTAAAGATAATCTGCATCAATCCGTTTGTAAGACAGAGAAGGATATAAGTTTGTTGATGGAGAAGCAAACCGCCTTGCAAACCTGGTTTGAACGATATACCGCTTATTCCCAATTGATTCCTGCCGTTGAACTGATTACCAGCTTGCTGACCAATCTGGAAATGGCAAGGGCGCAAAGCGTATCGAACCGTCAACTGCTGGATAAAGTAAAGAAAGCGAGTGAAGCGGAGGAACAGCGGTTGAAATCGGTACAACAGGAAGCCGAGCGTCTGAACCGACTGTTGCCGGCAGAGGTGCTGTTGCTTCGTGAGCAGTTGGAGGAAGGAAAGCCATGCCCGGTCTGCGGGAGTTTCCATCATCCGATGAGGGAACAGACCAATGTCCAATCCTTGCAGGAAGAGGAACTGAACCGTGCGAAAGAACAGGTTGCTAAAGAAACGGAACAACTGAAAAACACGCTGAATGCCCGCCAACTGGAGATGGCCCGTCTTTCTGCATTGATTGAAAATTATGTGGCGCAAGTTGATGATACGCTGAAAAAAGTAGAAACATACGTATCCATTATTCCCAATTGGAAAGATTTGTTGGAGCAGGGCACATTGAAACATTATGTCCAGCAATTCGGCAGGCAATGGAATGCCCGTTTGCAAGAGCAGACCGAAATAAAAGAGGCTCTTACCTCAAAATCAGCCCAAAGAGATAGTTTGAAAAAAGAAGAAGCCAATGCCATTGGTTTGTACGAAGAAAAGAAACAAAAAGAAGAAAGACAGCAGGCAGAATTGAACGAACGTGCTCGTCTGCGGTCTTCCCTGCTGAATGGTGAATCCACCGAAACAGTGGTTGCAACCCATGCAAGACGGCAAAAGGAACTGGAACAACAACTGGAAAAAGCCATGAACTTGCATCATTCTTTAACTGTGCAGGCGGAATCTTACAAAGGACAGACCGCACAGTTGGAAAAGGAATTAGTCCGTCTGACTGCTGTCTTGCAACAAGACGAACTGAAAATAAACGAGTGGCTCACTCTTCAAAAGGAAACGTATGCCGAGTTGGAACAATTGCTTTCCAAAGACAAAAGCTGGATACTGGCTGAGAAACAAGCGTTGGGCACACTGAAAGAGAAGGAAACCACTCTTCAGGCGATCCTTGCGGAGCGAAGGCAGAAAAGGGAGGAGCATCAGCAAGCTCCTCTGAAACCGGATACCACGGAAAACAAGGAGTCGCTGATTGAAACATTGACTGCCTGCACTGCTGCTAAAGAAATGGAAACCGGACGTTTGGCCCAAATAGAGGTGACGATACAGAACCATATAAAAGGTAAGGAACGCATAGCCGGCATCGAGAAAGAGTTGGAGGAAAAAAACTCTATCTACGAGAATTGGGCGAAACTGAACGAACTGTTCGGTTCCCAGACTGGCGCCAAGTTTAAGGAAATAGCCCAAGGTTATACGCTTGATGTCCTTTTGCTTTATGCCAACAGGCATTTGCAAGACCTTGCCCCCCGTTACGAACTGCAACGCATTCCTGACACGCTGGCCTTGCAGATTGTGGATCTTGATATGATGGGTGAGGTGCGTAGTGTCCATTCCCTTTCGGGCGGGGAATCTTTCTTGGTATCTCTCGCCTTGGCATTGGGCTTGTCTTCCTTGTCCTCCAATCGGATGAATGTGGAATCGTTGTTTATTGACGAAGGTTTCGGATCGCTGGATATGGACACTCTGCGCATTGCGATGGATGCTTTGGAGCGGTTGCAGATGCAAGGGCGTAAGATAGGGGTGATTTCCCATGTGGCGGAGATGATGGAACGTATCCCTGCGCAGGTGCAGGTGGTGAAGACCGGAAGCGGAAGGAGCAAGGTGCAGGTGATGGGACCAATATAAGGATTGTACTCCATTACAGATGACAATAAAATAAAAAAGTGACGGACTATGAAAAAAACATTAATTGGATTATTGGGCTCGACAGTTATATGCGTACTGTTTCTTGCAGGTTGTATTGATGAACATTACGGGGAGGATAGCAATACCATTGTTACCAATCTGACCGGTTATGCATGGGAGAGAACATTTCAGATACGTACTGAGGATGGCAGGAATGCGGAAGTCTGTGAACATTATGAGTTCGGGCTGAATGGTAAGGCTTCCTGTAAATCACGGACGACATGTGATGGCGAGGAAGTGGAAGAGCATGTACATTATTTCCGATATGATTTTATCACTCCCAATAACAGATATCTTCTTCTGGATTACTGCTACTGGCAGATTGACAGGATCAGTTCTTCAGTATTGAGCATATATGAAACCTTTGAGAATCCTGTGGTTGTGATGGGGCAGACCAGGGAATATAAGAGTTTCTCGGCTGTCCCGTTGGGGGATGACTGATGCGCTATGTCTGATGTGTTTTTAGGAACAGAGGCGTTACAGGCATAAGTGAGGGAAAAATATGATTTTTGTCTCCATATTGAATACTGTTTTTACTTATTACTTATGAGAATCGGACCGGTGTTTTTGATGGGATTTTGTATTAATGTTATAACTGTACGATTACACCGGAAATTCCATATCAAAGACAAGGACGTTTTTTAAAAAGATCAAGAGCTTTTTAAAAAAGAACAGGAGCTTTTTCAAAAACAACAGGATGTTTTTGATGCTTTTCTACTCGTATTGCATAACATGGCAAAATACCTTGTTTTTCTTTCAGAAGTTTCAGCTTCTCCGCAAACGTCCTGTTCATCGGCTTTTCGGCTGAAGGATATACACGATAAAATCCTTCAGCCGAAAAAGATCTTTCAGCGTGACAGGGTAAGCGATGTCGTATTGGTTGGTTTTCTATCGGTATTCGGATTTACCTTTATACATTTATTGACTACGGCTGAAAGAAAGAACTACGCGGTTGAAGGATCTCGGTGCATCAATCTGTCAGCCGGAATGCCGATGAACAGGACGTTTGCGGAGAGGCTGAAACTTCTGAAGGATTTTTGGGGGCATTCTTCAAGAGAGGGGTATTTCTCTTCAAAAGATGGATACGCATATCAAAAAGAAGGTGGAAAGACTTTGAAAACTTGTCGCAAGATGTCGCAATTCTTGTAGCAAGTTTTTCGGAATCTTGTAGCAGGATTTGCAGATTCTTGGTATAGGAATATCTTGTTTGATTTTATAGCTGTCCGGTAAAAATGCCGAAGTTCCCCCAAAAAGGTCTAGCTTTGGGATAAACAGATTCGGTTTTAATGGTAAACAAATATGATTGTATCATTCATTCCACAAACATGTAACTTGTTTGCGATATATATTCCGATAATTTTAGTATATTTTGTAGAATGTGTCTGTGCAAATTAGACGTAGCATTTACCGTCTGTGAAAAGTAGGATACTTATTATTGAACCTGAATCCGAATCCCAGCATCAGATAGTTGGGATCATGGAAATCCTGTAAATTATATCCGATATGAAGGAATGAGTTGCGCGTAACTTCTATCTTCAGTGCCAATATCTGGTAGAAAGATTTTAAATCTCCGCCTGCATGAATCACATTTGTACCCAATCCTATTCCTACTGTGAAGTAAGGCATCACGTACTCGGCACGTCCCGAAACTCCCAGTGCCAGTTGTTTGCCGGCAGACGGCTTGAGGAGCTCATCGCCGTATCCGTCCGGGCTATACACATTCGCACTGCCGTCATAAACCCCGTCTAATGAAATACCCGCACGGAATTTATACCCGAAATTATACATTGGCGCGAAATTAAATCCCAGTACCGGATAAGTTTCAGGAGAAGCAACCATTTGCCCCTCTCCAATCGTTACTCCTTTTCTGCGCCATGAACCGAACAATACCAGGTCATAACTGATATGACGGGGAAATTTAGGTACGGGTGATTGATACAAGGGCTTTGCAAAACATTCTTCTTTTCTATTGATATTGTAAACCAATCCTACCTTTAGTCCGATGGAATTGAGTCCCGCATTCGGGAATTTGGTATTACCGTTAGAGAAATGCGTTACTGCCACACCTGTTGTGAAATCAAATTTGGGAGAAAGCATCCAGTTGAAATAGAAGTTTGTATTCAGATAGGCGTTTACTTTCGAACCTATCACTTTATTATATGGATTCAAATCGCTGTGGTATGGTTTCCAGCCAAATGAAGCGCCGAAATTCCATTCATAGTTTAATGACAATCGTTGGTTGAAACGGGCGATACGCGCTCCTTGAAATAAATAGACAGTAAGCGGGTTGCCCAATTGCGGCTTCTCATACATATTGTAGTAGCCCACGCCAATACCTTGGTAGGCCCCTCTGTAAATACGGTCGTTATAGGTGTTCGGATGAAACTGGAATGAGTACTTCAAGTGAAGCGACAGGGAATTCTCTATGGGTTTCCAATTCAGATTTTCTCCTCTGAAAAAGGAACTGGTGGGGAAAATATATCCGGGACGTGCCTCAATGCCGATACGGTGGATAAAATGACGTTTCAATGACAGGGAATCTACATAAAGCCGGTCGGGGATGTTGGTTTTGTCTGAAATGGAAACCGCTGTTGTGTCTATAGGGTTTCCCTCTGTATATTGATTGATTGTGTCTTTAGCAAAGGTCATGTTACTTAAGAACAGTAATGCATCCAGAAGTATCACGAGTTTCCATTTTTGTATTGTGCCTTTCATATGCCGTGTAATGTTTTTGTGCGTTTTACCGATCTATCGTATGGTCTGATTTTTTTATTTGTGGCACAAATATAATCATAGTATTTGAAAAAAGAAATTTGTTAGATATAAAAAGGTTTTGTATAACTTTGATAACCACTATTTAAACTATTTTGAGGATGGATTGTAATGTCATCCTCTACCATCGGCTCCCCACATCATTTTATTGCGGAGTGTGTTGAAAAAGATATGGCTGTTTCGTTTTACTACATTTATTTTATAGTCGGCTTTGCGGATAGTGAGCCGGCTTCCTTCACGGCAAGTTTCGCTACGTCCGTCGATGGCAATCAGGAAATTGTGGCTGCGGCTCTCTATATCCAATGTGATTTCCCAGTCGTCGTTGATGACAATGGGGCGTACATTCAGGCTATGCGGTGCTACCGGAGTGATGGCGATGGTGTTGCTGTGTGGCACGATGACAGGTCCCCCGATGCTTAGCGAATAGGCTGTAGAACCGGTAGGAGTGGCGATGACCAGCCCGTCCGCCTGGTAGGTGGTGAGATAGGCTCCATTGATGGCTGTGTGGATGGAAATCATGGAAGAACTGTCACGCTTCAGTACCGCTATCTCATTCAGACCGAAAGGGTAACCTTTCAGTTCCTGTTCTTTGCAGGATACTTGCAATACGCTGCGGTCTTCTATCCGGTAGTTTCCATTGTAGATGTCATTGAATGTGTCTTCCATCTCTTCAGGAGAAACATCAGCCAGAAAACCTAATCGTCCGGTGTTGATACCTAGTATGGGAATGTTGCGTGAACCCACACGGCTGGCGGCTTTCAGGAAAGTGCCGTCGCCTCCGATACTTAGTATCATGTCGGCTTCAAAATTATTTCCATCGAAAACACCGGCGTGACGGATGCTTATCTTGAGGTCGTCCGTCAGAAACTCGTAGAACTCCCGGCAGATGTGAACTTCAGCGTTATGTTGTGATAGAATGGATAGCAAACGTTCCACATGAGCCGATTTCTTGGCTTGATAAGTGTTTCCGAAAAGGGCGAATTTCATTGGGCGTATATTCATTAGTTAATTTTATAAATCTTTTGTTTGTCAAAATGGACCAGGTTTTAATAAAACCTGCTAACTTTGCACATCAGAACTGCAAAGATAATAATATATTGCCAAGATGACAAAGTTAAGTGTAAATATAAACAAGGTAGCCACCTTGCGTAATGCCCGGGGAGGCAACAATCCGGACGTGGTGAAAGTAGCCTTGGACTGTGAGGCGTTTGGTGCGGAAGGTATCACTGTACATCCCCGTCCCGATGAACGGCATATCCGCCGCAGCGATGTGTACGAACTTCGTCCGCTGCTTACCACAGAGTTTAACATTGAAGGGTATCCCTCACCGGAGTTCGTTGATCTGGTGCTGAAAGTGAAACCTCATCAAGTAACGTTGGTGCCCGATGCGCCCGATCAGATTACGTCTAATGCCGGATGGGATACCAAGACCAATCTTTCTTTCCTTACCGAACTGATGGATACGTTCGGCCAGGCAGGTATCCGCACCTCTATCTTTGTCGGTACGGACAAGGAGATGATAGAATATGCCGCCAAAGCGGGAGCCGACCGGGTGGAACTTTATACGGAACCATACGCTACGATGTACCCTCGGAATCCCGAAGCGGCCATTGCTCCTTTTATAGAAGCGGCGAAGGTGACACGTAGCCTGGGAATGGGGCTGAATGCAGGTCATGACCTTAGTCTGGTGAATCTGAAGTATATGCATACGCATATTCCTTGGCTGGACGAGGTGTCTATCGGTCATGCATTGATAAGCGATGCGCTTTATATGGGATTAAAACAAACTATTGAAGAATATAAAAATTGTCTTCGTTCATGATGAATATCACTTTACTGGCTGCACAGGCGGCTTTGGCGGATACCCTTGCCGGGGGTAATCCCGTATTGACTCCCGTTTCAGAGGAGGCTCGGATGAATCTTTGGGATATGGCGATGAAAGGTGGATGGATCATGCTTGTGCTGGCATTGTTGTCTGTCGTCTGTTTTTATATTTTCTTTGAACGCATGGCGGTTATCCGCAAGGCGGGGAAGGATGATCCTTTGTTTATGGAACGTATTCGTGATTATATCCGCACGGGTGAGATAAAGTCGGCTATAAACTATTGCCGCATCACCAATACTCCTTCTGCCCGTATGATTGAGAAAGGTATTACCCGTATGGGACGTCCTGTTGCCGATGTGCAGGCTGCTATCGAAAATTCCGGCAATATAGAAGTGGCAAAACTGGAGAACGGACTGCCTGTTGTGGCGACTATTGCCGGCGGTGCTCCGATGATTGGTTTCCTTGGTACTGTAACCGGTATGGTGCAGGCTTTTTGGGAAATGTCCAATGCCGGGAACAACATTGATATCACGTTGCTTTCAGGAGGTATTTATGAAGCGATGATTACTACTGTGGGTGGTCTGGTTGTGGGTATTGCGGCTATGTTTGCCTATAATTATCTGGTAACCCGTGTGGACAAGGTGGTAAGTCAAATGGAAGCGCGTACCATGGACTTCATGGATTTACTGAACGAACCCGTTCAAAAGTAATAGCGTATGGCACTGAAAAGAAGACATAAAATATCACCTAACTTCAGTATGGCGTCTATGACAGACATCATATTCCTGTTGCTGATATTCTTCATGATTACCTCTACCATGGTGTCGCCCAATGCCATCAAGGTATTGCTTCCGCAAGGCAGGCAGCAGACTTCGGCAAAGCCGCTTACGAGGGTAATCATTGACAAGAACCTGAACTTCTATACTGCTTTCGGCAATGAGGATGAAATGCCGATAGACTTGGAAGAACTGCCCGCATTCCTGCAAAGGTGTGCCGAGAAGGAACCCGATATGTATGTGGCTCTTTATGCGGATGAGGCTGTGCCTTACCGCGAAATAGTAAGGGTACTGAATATTGCTAATGAAAATCACTTCAAGATGGTGTTGGCTACACGTCCGCCTGAGAAGAAACGTTAAGCTGTAAGCATGAAGAAAAATAAGATAACAGGACTGATTGGTACGGCTGTACTGCATATACTTCTCCTTATCCTGCTGCTGGTGATTGCTATCCGCCGTCCGCAGGTTCAGGAAGAGGGGGGTGTTCCTGTTATGCTGGGAAATACAGAGCTTTCTCAAGGGAATGCCGACCCTTATACGCTGACGGATATAGATATAATGAATGAGCCTGAGGCTCCGGCTCCCGATGTATCTGAACCGGAAACGGTTCCTCCCGTTGAAACGAAAGAGGAAATCATCACGCAGACAGAAGAGGAAACGGTGGCAGTCCCTAAAAAGGAACCTAAAAAAGAAACCCCTAAAAAAGAAAAACCCAAGAAGGAAAAGAAAGAAAAGGCAGAAGCCACCGAAAAGGCTGCTCCTGCAAAGAAGGACAAAAAGGCCAAAGATAAAAAGAAAAAGAAGGCCAAAAAAGAAGAAGATTAATCTCATATCTTATTAAGTATTCGTTAATGATGTAAAGGCCTGGCAAATCACTTTTGTTCAGGCCTTTCTTTTTAATACTAAGACTTTATGGAAGAAAAAACATATAAACCCAAACTGCGTATCACTACACTTGAAGATAATGGTTCCTATATTCAAGATAGATTGGTAGATGCGTATACAGAAATGAATTCAGGGCCAAAAGTACAACATAAGGGACCAATAAGAATAGAGGTAACTCTTACAAATAAACAAGATGTCGAGAACTTTAAGAATTACTTAGATAAGCTTGTAGGTAACTTACCAATCAAAGAACCCTCAGTGGGAAGAGGAAGACCCTCTACTGGTAGTAAACAACTTACTGAATCACCTCGGGAAGATATTCTGGCAGATGTCCTCAGCATCGTGGGTGGACTTCAAATAGGTGTAAGCCAGCCGCAGGATCAGGTCGGAGTACGTCTGCACCAGACGTTCGGCGTCTGCCCTGTCAAATTGTTTCATTGGTTTCAGCTCCTTTGGAAAGCAACGTTGCTTCACCTATAATACGATTGCGGATTGCGTATCCTGACAGAGAGGATAAATTTATTATAACATAAATACGTTGGCGGGCACCGTTCCCGCGCGCCGCAGAGCGTACCTCTCGCTTTTCGTCAAGCGTAAAACCTTCGATTCTGCAAGAGATAGAAAGACACCTGTCCGTCTGCGCGTTGTTTTTCAACAGAATGCCCAAAAAACACAGGTAAAATTGTAACAAAGTAATTGTTAAAAAATCTACAAATACCCTTTGCAGAAAGCCCTGTTTATGGTATTCTGTTATAAGAACTCGTGCGCTCTGCCGGGAGCGCTCACAAGATAGTATGACAGGGACGACCCGATTTTCCGGGTCGATATGGATTAGGAGGATAAAACAAACTATGGCTATGAGAGGTGTAGAAACCCGTATTCAGGAGATCCGCCACCGCATTTTCACCGAGGTTGCCCGTATGGCGTACCATACTGAGTGGCCGACCGACCGCCGCATCGAAGCACTGCCGTTCGACATCATGCCGGGTGAGGTTGGCAATATCCGCAACGATATTTTCCTCGAGCGCGCTATCGTCGGCGAACGCCTGCGCTTGGCGATGGGTCTGCCGTGCCGCAGTGCCGCCGAGCATGCGCCGCTGTCCGACAACATCGAGGCTGCCACCCGCGAGGAAACCTACTACACGCCGCCGCTCATCAACGTGATCAAGTTCGCGTGCCACGCCTGCAAGGAGAACGAGGTCATGGTTACGGACGGCTGTCAGGGCTGCATGGCGCATCCGTGCGTTGAGGTATGTCCCAAGGGCGCAGTATCGCTCGACCGCTTCAACGGCCGTTCTGTTATCGATCAGGAGAAGTGCATCAAGTGCGGCCGCTGCATGGATGTTTGTCAGTATCACGCCATCATCCGTCAGGAGC
>OLSX01002213.1_pt1 | contig 17500 bp, 8 predicted proteins | sample 1673141 | NCBI WGS metagenome assembly OLSX01 (sample SAMEA3136759, study PRJEB25190) | human gut metagenome | biome: human gut; feature: human-associated habitat; material: faeces | place: Austria | collected 2013
TAAATTATAATTTTAAAAAAGGAGAATAATATCATGAGTCTAAAAAAGAATATTGGTGTGTTAGTTCTTTTATTAGTACTTTTAAGTATGTCTGCAGTTTCTGCTGAAGACGTATCTATTAATGCTGATGATACTTACCAAACGCCAAATGAAATTCAAAAAGATTTCACATCTTTACAAACAGACATTGATAATTCTCAAAATGTATTTGAGCTTACTTATGATGTCAAACATGGAGATGATGAAATAGATAATTATGGTATTTCTATTACAAAGAATACTATAATTAACGGAAATGGTCATACAATTGATGCTAATGGTCATGGAAGTATTTTTGTAGTAAAAGATTCTTCTGTTACATTAACATTAAATGATTTGACTTTGATTAATGCAAATCCTGTTTCTGATAGTTCAGGAATTGTAAGTAATGGTGGGGCTGTTTACTTTGATGGTTCTACTTTAATAGTAAATAATGTGAATTTCAAAAACAATACTGTCTATAAATGTGGTGGTGCAATTTACACTACTGGAACTTGTATTGTAGACAGTTCTGTTTTTGATGGAAATGATGTGCAATTCAGAAGTCAAAATAGTGACAATGGTGGTGCAGCTATCTATGCAGATAATGGTGCTTCATTATTAATTTCTAATTCACAAATAATTAATAACCATAAAAATATGGTTATTCGTGACAATAATGTTGGAGATCTTGTAGATGGTGTAGTAGTTGCAACAGGATATACTAAAATTTCAAAATCTTACTTTAGAAATAACAGTGGATGTTATGGTGGAGCTGTAACTTCTTTAGGTTACACTAATGCTGGTAAAAATCAGATTATCATTGAAAATTCAGTATTTGATGCAAATAGAGCATTCCAAGGTGCAGCTGTAAATGTCATGGGTTCTACTTTCAAAATATCCGGAACCAATTTCACCAACAATAAAGGTGTTGGTTATGGAAGCGGAAATCCTAATGTAGGTGCTCTTCTTACATGGTATGGCTGTGAAGGTACAATATCTGATTGTAATTTTATAAACAATACTGCAGATAATGGTGCTGCTTATAGATTAGGAGATGATAATAAGGGTGTTTCCAGTGCCAGTGTTGACAGCTGTACTTTTATAAACAATACTGCATCCAATCAGGGTGGTGCTGTATATGAAGGTGGAAAAACAGGTAAAGCTACTTTAGATATTAAAAATTCCACATTTACCAATAACTCTGCAAAAAAAGAAGGTAGTGCTATTTATAGTGGATATACTTTAAATATTGATGATGATACAACATTTACTAATAATATGGTTTATATGTATTATACCGGTACTTTAAACATAGGTGAAATTAAAACCTTTACCGATTTGCAAAAAGCTATAAACATGGTTGAAGGTGATATCTATTTAAGTTCTAATGTAACTATGTTGGCTAGTGAAGCTGATAACTTTGTAAATGGTATTGTTGTTGACCATCTTGTTAATCTTAAATGTGATGGTTTTACTATTAATGCTAATAATTTAGGTAGAATATTTAATGTTACCTCAACAGCTGATAAATTAAATATATATAATGCTAATTTAATTAATGGTAATGCAGATATAGGTGGTGCAATATATAACACTGGTTCTGTATATGCATATAACACTAATTTTATAAACAATACTGCTGCTACTATGGGTGGTGCAGTATTCAACAATGGTACTTTAACTATTCAAAAATGTATTGTAGATAATAATGATATAACCAAACGTACTTCTTCTGACTCTGAAGATTATGGTGGTGCAGCTATTTATAACTGGTATGATAGTACATTATTTATTAAAAATAGTACTATTTCCAACAACCTTAAAAATTATAAAAATGGGGATTATGTTGTTGGTGCTGTAACTTCTCTTGGTAAAACTATAATTTCACAAAATTCTTATTTTGTTAATAACTCTGGCCGTTGGGGTGGAGCTATTACTACTTCAGGCAGTTCATTACCTGGTAAGAAAGTTAATGAATTAACCATTAGTGATTCTACATTTAGTAAAAATGGAGGATTATATGGTGCAGGTATATTTATACAAGGTTCTAAGTTCTCAATTACTAGTTGTGTATTTGATAGTAATACCGCATCTGGTAAAGGTAATATGACTCCAAATGATAATAATGGAGCAGCTATTGAAGTAACCAATACTGATAAAGCTATTACTGGAACTATAAGTAAAACTAAATTTACCAATAACAAAGCTCAATATGGTGGAGCTATTGATATTTGTGCAGGAACCATTAAAATTATAAATTCAAAATTCATTAATAACTCTGCTGATGTTGAAGGTGGAGCTATAGATATTAATGCTGCAAATGGTAACCCTAAAGTTACAATTTCCAGTTCTAATTTTATTAACAATAGTGCACCAGTTGGTGGAGCTATATGCAATGTACATGATTTAACTGTTAAAGGATCTACTTTTATTGACAATACTCCTAATACTATATTTAATTGGGTAGGTGCTGGAGGTAATCTTAATTTAAATATCAGGACTTTTACTGATTTACAAAATGCTATTGGTCTTGTTACAGGTACTTTAACTCTTAATCAAAATATTGCAATGACTGCTAAAGAAGCAGCTGATTTTACAAACGGAATAACTATTAATAAGGATATTGTTATTGATGGTAAAGGTCATACTATTGATGCTAAGAATTTAGGTAGGATTTTCAGTATTGGTGAAGGATTTACTGTTACTTTAACTAATGCTACTTTGATTAATGGTAAGGCTACTAAAGGTGGGGCTATTTATAATGATGGTTCTTTAACTTTAAGTGATGTTAAATTAAGTGATAATGCTGCTGATAGTTATGGTGGTGCTGTATTCAATAATGGTGAATTGGTTGTTTCTGATTCTGTATTTGATTCTAATGATATTGTTAATCGTGGTTCTGCTAGTGTTGATTATGGTGGTGCAGCGATTTATAACTGGTATGACGGTGTTTTAACTGTATCTGGTTCTAATTTCACTAATAATATTAAGAATTATAAGAATGGTGATCGTTTAGTTGGTGCTGTAGCTACTATTGGTGATGCTACAATTTCTGATTCTTGCTTTGTTAATAATGCTGGCCGTTGGGGTGGAGCTATCTCAGCTTCAGGTTATTTGATTGCTGGTGATGATGTAAATACTTTAATTGTATCTGGTTCTACTTTTAAAGAAAATGGTGGATTATATGGTGCGGGTATTTTTGTAGCTGGGTCTGACTTTACTGTGTCTGATTGTGTATTTGATAAGAATACTGCATTTGGTAAAGGTAATATGACTCCAAATAATAACAATGGAGCAGCTATTGAAGTAACTGATACTAATAAAGCTATTGCTGGAATTATTACTGGTTCTAACTTTACTAATAATAAAGCTCAATATGGTGGAGCTATTGATATTTGTGAAGGTAACATTAAAATTACAGATTCAGAATTTGTTAATAACTCTGCTGATGTTGAAGGTGGAGCTATTGATATTAGTACTGTTAAGGGTAATCCTGAAGTTTCAATTTCCGGTTCTAAATTCATTAACAATAGTGCATCCTATGGTGGTGCTATAGTTAATGTGAAAGATTTAACTGTTAGAAATACTGAATTTGTTAACAATACTCCTGATGCCATATTTAATTATGTTGGATTTGGAGGCAACCTTGATTTAGGTATTGAGAATTTTACTGATTTACAAAATGCTATTGGTCTTGTTACTGGTACTTTAACTCTTAATCAAAATGTTGTAATGACTGATGATGAAGCTGCTAATTTTGTAAATGGTGTAATTATTAATAAAAATATTAGAATTGATGGTAAAGGTCATACTATTGATGCTAAGAATTTAGGAAGAATTTTCGAGATTGATGGAGGATTTGCTGTTACTTTAACTAATGTTACTTTAACTAATGGTAAAGCTGATAATGGTGGAGCTATTTATAACTTTGGTAATTTAGATTTAGTGCATGTTAATTTTGTTAATAATACTGCAAAATATGGTGGAGCAATCATGAACTATGCTTATGGTTTAGTTTTAGATGATTCTACTTTTACTAATAACACTGCTAAGATTGGTGGTGCAATTTATAACTCTGCTGATTGCTTTGTTGTAGGTAATTCTACTTTTGCTAATAACACTGCTACAAGTAATGGTGGAGTAATCTTTAATTATGGTATTGGTTTTGTTGTAGGTAATTCTACTTTTGTGAATAATAGTGCTGCAGACGGTGCTGGTGCAATCCTGAATGGTGGCCGTGGTTTTGTTGTAGGTAATTCTACTTTTGCTAATAACACTGCTACAAGTAAAGGTGGTGCCATTTATAATTATGGTATTGGTTTTGTTGTAGGTAATTCTACTTTTGCTAATAACACTGCAGAAGATGCTGGTGCAGTTTATAATGAGGGTGATAACTCTGTTGTAGGTAATTCTACTTTTGTTAATAATACTGCAACTTCAATAGGTGGAGCTATAATTAATAATGGTAAATTAGTAGTTGATAATTCTGCATTTGAAGATAATGCTGCTAATTATTATGGTGGAGCTATCTTTAACTGGGATGATTTACAAGTTACTAACTCTGCATTTGATGGAAACGATATCCTTGTTCGTAACATCCGTGCTATGGATAATGTTGATCATGGTGGAGCAGCTATTTACAACTGGAAAAATGGTAAATTGGATATTTCAAAATCTAACTTTACAAACAACATTAAAAATTATAAAAACGGTAATTTATTAGTTGGTGCTGTAGCTACTATTGGTGATGCTACTATTTCTGATTCCTATTTTGTTAATAACTCTGGCCGTTGGGGTGGAGCTTTATCTGTAATGGGTGGAGAATCTAGTAGTGCTACAAATTTCATCGACATAGATGGAACTAAATTTGTTAATAACTCTGCTTTATATGGTGGAGCAATGTTTGTATGGGGATCTAATTACTCTATTTCCAACTCTGTATTTGATAATAATTCAGCATTTGGTAAAGGTAATATGACTCCTAATAATAACAATGGTGGAGCTCTTGTAGTAACTCAGGGTAATATACCTATTTCAGGTACCATTATAAATTCCAACTTTACTAATAACAAAGCTCAATATGGTGGAGCAGCTTGGATTAATGAAGGAACCGTTGATATTAGCAATTCTAACTTTATAAACAACACAGCTACTGTTGAAGCGGGAGCTATTGGATTTGAACCTGCATACACTAAAATAACTGCTACTGTTTATGGTACTAACTTTATAAACAACACTGCTGGTGTTGATGGTGGTGCTATTTATAGTAGTGGTGATTTAAGAATTAGTGATTCAGACTTTGATAATAATAAAGCACAAAAAGCTGATATTATTTACAGCAATATAAATGGCTTATTGAGTATTAATGGTAATAATTATAGTAATTACACTGAAAATAAAGCTCCAATTATTAATTTGGCTGGTATAGAAACTATTTCAAGTGATGGTGGAGTAATTATAACTGTTTTAGATAATAAAACTGTAAATGTTTGTTACGGTGATGTTGTAACTTTACATGCTATTATTACAGTTGATGGTGTTCTTGTAGCTAATCAGGACTTATCATTTTCAGTTTATAATGGTGAGGATGTTGTTGTTTGTAAAGCAAATAGCTTGTTAAATGGTTCTTATGTTGCAACTTACAAAATAAATGATGTTATTAATAAAACAGTTAGTATTGTTTATGATGGACCTGAAGTTCATATTAACACAGGTATCTTAAATGTATCAAAAGCAAATCCTGATTTAACTGTTGGTGCATTGAATATTACTGTTGGAGATCTTGAAATAATTACTGTAACCGGACCTAAAGATGCAACTGGTCTTATAACTTTAACTTTAAATGGTATTGATTATATATTGCCTATTTACAATGGGGAAGCTAAATTCTACTTCCAAGATTTAGTTTACGGTACTTATGATGTATCTGCAAGTTATTCTGGCGATAATCATTATGTTGCTGCTGAAAACTCAACAGTCTTTAAAGTAGATAAAGTTTTAGCTAACTTAAATATACATGTTGAAGATATTACTTTTGGTGAAAACGGACTTGTCATAATCACTTTACCTTCTGATATTGACGGTTCAATAGTTACTGTTAATGTAAATGGTAAAGTTTATCCTGTAACTGTTGAAAATGGATTTGCAAAACTTCCATTACGTGAATTAAATGCTGGTGATTATACTATATCTGCAGTATTTGCAGGTAATGATAAATACTTGCCGGGTGTAAGCAATGCTTTATTAACTGTATCTAAAGCTGACCCTGCATTAAATGTGCTTATTTCAGATGTTGGTTATGATGGAGTATTTAACATTAATGTTGCTTTAACTGGTGTTGATGCTATTGGTTTAAATGGTAATGTGATTGTTACTGTTAATAATAAAGATTACTCTGTAAATATCGTTAATGGTAAAGGTACTGCTGTTGGTGTTAAATTAGCTGCTGGTACTTATGACTTTACTGCTGCTTGGGCAGGAAATGATAATTACAATGCTGTTGGTGATTCTGGTAAATTTAGTGTTGCTAAAGTAGATTCAATTATTGATGTTGCGGTTAGTGATATTAAAGTTGGGGAAGATGCTGTTATTAGTGTTAAATTGCTTAGTGATGCTACTGGTAGCGTAACTGTTACTGTAAATGGTAAAGATTACACTGAAACTGTTGTTAATGGTGTAGCTAATGTAAAAGTGACTGATCTTAAAGCAGGTACTTATGATGTAGCTGTTAAATATTCTGGTGATAACAATTATAATGCTGCAGTTGCTACTTCCAGCTTTACTGTATCTAAAGTTGACTCTACTATGGATGTAACTGTTAATGACATTGTATTTGGTGGAGATTTAACTGTTGATGCGGTTTTACCTGGTGATGCTACTGGTGAAGTAGTTATTACTGTTAATGGTGTAGATTACCATGTAGCTATTGAAAATGGTAAAGCTACTGGAACTATTGGTGGTTTAGTTGCTGGTGATTACACTGTAACTGTTAAATATGCTGGTGATGATAAATACACTGCTGTTGAAATTGCTAAAGGTGTTAATGTTGCTAAAGCACAACCTGTTTTAGGTGTTGTTATTGCTGATGTGGATTATGGTAACGGATTTGTTATTGAAGCTACCTTAACTGGTGTTAATGGTGCTCCTTTATCTGGTAATGTGATTGTTACTGTTGCTGGTAAAGAATACACTGTTAAAGTTACTGATGGTAAAGGTATTGCTACTGGTGATAAATTAGCTGCTGGTACTTATGGTTTTGCTGCTGTTTGGGCAGGAGATGATAATTACAATATTGTTACTGAAAACGGTGATTTCAAAGTTAATAAAATAGATTCATCTGTTGTGGTTAATGTTAATAATATTAAAGTTGGTGAAGATGCTGTTATTAGTGTTAAATTAGCTAGTGATGCTACTGGTGAAGTAGTTATTACTGTTAATGGTGAAGATTACACTGCAGCTATTGAAAATGGTAAAGCAGTTAAAACAATATCTGGCCTTAAAGCAGATGATTATACTGTAACTGTTAAATACGCTGGGGATAACAATTACAACGAAGCAAATGCTGATGCTGAATTTAGTGTATCCAAAATATCTGATTACAATATGGATATTTCTGTTCCTGAAATTAAAGAGGGAGTAAATTCCACTATTGGTGTAGATTTACCTAAAGATGCAACCGGAACAGTTACTGTTGAAATTGACGGTAAAAAATACACTGCAAATGTAATTGACGGAACTGCAAATGTAATTGTTTCTGGTTTAAGTGCTGGAGATTATAATATCACTACTGTTTACTCTGGTGATGCTAAATATGATTCCATGACTAAAAAAGGAAACGTAACTGTAATTCCAAATATAAATGTAAACTTGGATGTTAGTGATGTTGAAATGTTTTACCATGATGGAACTCGTTTAATTGCCAAATTAACAGATTTCCAAGGTAAACCAATAGTCAATGCTACTATATACTTCAGTATTAATGGTGTAACCTATGCTAAAACAACTGATGCTAATGGTACTGCTTCCATGGGTCTTAATTTAGATTCCAATGTATATCCAGTAACCGTAACTTATAACGGATCTGCTTTCTATAGCAAAATCTCTAAAAATATTACTGTTACTATTAATTCAAGTATTATAGCTGATGATTTAGTTAAAATGTATCAAAATGCTACTAGATTCTATGCTAAATTCATGGGCAGTGATGGAAAAGTATTAGCTAATACTCAGGTTAAATTTAACATACATGGTGTATTCTACACTAAAACTACTAACAATGATGGTGTAGCTGATTTAGGTATTATGTTAAGACCTGGAACTTACATTTTAACAGCTTACAACCCTGTAACTGGTGAACAACAAGGATTTAACATAACTGTAAAATCATTAATAGTACAAAATGACTTAACTAAGTATTACATGAATGCATCTAAGTTCCAAGCAACTATCTATGATAAAAACGGAAGTTTAGCAGTAAATAAAAATGTAACTTTCAACATTCATGGGGTATTTTACACCAGAACTACTGATGAAAATGGTGTAGTAAGTTTAGGAATCAGTTTAAGACCTGGAGAATATGTCATTACAACAATGTACGAAGGATTAGACTTAGGTAATACTGTAACTGTTTTACCTACTTTAGTTACTCACGATCTTAATATGAAGTATATGGATGGCAGCAACTTTACTGCACAAACCTTGGATGGTCAAGGTAATCCATTAGCTAATCAAAACGTATCATTTAATGTAAACGGTGTATTCTATCACAAAGTAACTGATGATAATGGTTTTGCTTCATTAACTATCAGGTTAATGAGTGGAAAATACATCATTACATCTTCTTGGAACGATTTCCAAACTGGAAACAACATAACAATATCTTAATTTAAGAGATTTTAATTAATCTCTTCTTTTTCTTTTTTTAACAAGTTTTTTACTTTAAAATTAACTCGTGCTGTTTTTATAATTAGTTTTCATGTGCTCTTATTAAACATTTATAAACATTTAATTACTATGTTTTATCATGGCACATTATATTGACCACCCTTTAATAAAATCTAATGCTATCGAGGCCAGGTTATATCAACAGGTTTTAGCTGCTGATGTTTTAAAAAAAGGAAATACAATGATTGTTGCACCTACAGCATTAGGTAAAACTATAGTAGCTACTTTAGTAGCAGCAGATAGATTGGAAAAAGTTAAAAACTCTAAAATATTGGTATTGGCTCCAAGTAAACCATTAGCTATACAACATGAGTCTACTTTTAAAGAATTTTTGACTGTTCCTTGTTCATCAATTACTGGTGCTGTTAAAACTGATGAAAGGGTTAAAAGGTGGGAAGAATCTCAAATAATCTGTGCAACTCCGCAAACTGTTGAATCTGACTTATTAAAAGGAAGATATTCTCTAAAAGATGTATCTTTAGTTGTTTTTGATGAATGTCATCATGGTGTTGGCTCTTATTCTTACGTATATTTGGCTTCAAGATATGTTAAAGAATCCAAATTTAACTTAATTTTAGGACTGACAGCTTCTCCAGGTTCTGATAAGGAAAAAATAAAAGAAGTTTGTGATAATTTATATATTCAAAGTATTGTAGTTAAAACTGAAGAGGATAATGATGTAAGACCTTATTTTAATCCGGTTGCAATAGATTGGGTTAGGGTTAAAATGAGTTCTGAGTTGGAAAAAATCAAAACACATGTTGATAAAGCTCTTAAGATTCGTCTTAAAGGCCTTAAAAATATGGGAGTTATTAGAACAGTTTCCGTTAACAAATTAGATATATTAAAAGCAAGAGGAAGAGTTCAAAGTGCAATTGCAAGGTCTGTAAATCCTAAAAAGGAATGTTTCCAAGCTATTTCTATTTTAAGTGCGGTTATTAATATACAGCATTCTCAGGAACTTATTGAAACACAAGGAGTAGTTACATTTAACAAATATGTGGCAAGATTGCGTAAGAAGAAAACAAAAGCTGCCAAATCATTAATTCAGGACCCTAATTTTGGTAAGGCTATTTATCTTGCAAGGGAGGCTGAAAAACATGGTTTGGAACATCCTAAACTTAAAAAGGTAACTGACATTATTAAAAAAGAATTGGGACAAAACGGTCAAACTAAATTGCAGTCTGACAGATATGTTAAAGATGCTGACCAAAAATCCTCAAAAATAATGGTTTTTACTCAGTATAGGGATTCACTTGAAATGATTCATCAGAAACTTGAAAAAGAAGGAATTAAATCCGCCAAGTTCTTTGGTCAGGCTTCAAGAGATGGTGAAAAAGGATTAACTCAAAAGGAACAAAAAGAAATCATTAAAGCCTTTAAAATTGGTGAATATGATGTACTTCTCTCAACAAGTGTAGCTGAAGAAGGAATTGATATTCCTGCTGTTGATTTGGTTATTCTTTATGAACCTGTTCCGTCTGAAGTTAGAATGATCCAAAGAAGGGGAAGGACTGGCCGTAAACGTTCAGGTCGTGTGAAAGTTCTTATTACAAATGGAACCAGAGATGAAGGTTATTATTGGGCTTCAGTTAATAAGGAACGCAGGATGAAACATCAGTTAATTGATCCTGATGTATTGGAAGAGTTAAATTCCAATGCTATTGAAAGAATGGAAAATGAAAAAAGGGTAAAGGTTTTAGATCCTACTCCTAAAAAAGAAGAACTTCCGGTTGTTTTTGCAGATACTCGTGAAGGTAATTCAAAGGTTATACGTCATTTATCTGAAATGGAAATTGATGTTAAAGTTCAGGCAATGGCTGTTGGTGATTATCAGGTAAGTGATGAAGTTGTTATAGAACGTAAAACAGCTAAGGACTTTGTTGATTCAATTGTTGACAAAAGACTATTTAAACAGGCAAGATCTTTAATGGAGGAATTTAAACGTCCGTTAATTATTCTTGAAGGAGATGACTTGTATAATGGTATGATTAATCCGAATGCAATTAGAGGTTCGATAGCTTCAATAGCTCTGGACTTTGGAATTAGTATTATACCAACAAGAAATGCTCAGGACACTGCAGCAATGATTAAAAGAATAGCTATTAGGGAGCAAAGTGGTGAAAAAACACCAATTCAAATAAGAACAGACAAAAAACCTGTTAACTTGTGGGAGCAGCAGCTGTTTATAATAGAATCCCTTCCAAATATAGGTCCTGTTAATGCTAAAAACTTATTGGAGCATTTTGGAACAGTAGCTAATATTATTAACGCGTCTGAGAGTCAGCTTCAGGAAGTTGAAGGTATTGGTAAAAAAACAGCAGCCAATATTCGTAAGGTAGTTGATTCCAAGTATTTATATTTCCAAAATGAAATTAAAGAAAAAAAATTATTGTAGGAAACTTGAAGGTAATTTAACCTTCAATCTCCCAAATCTTCACTATGTACTGGAGTATAATATTTTTCAGCTACAAATGTAGGTAAAATAGCACTTAATACAAGTATTCCAGTTATTACACTATATTCTGTCTGATTGATTAATGCATTATTTAGTCCGAATACTGCAGCGACAAGCCCAAATGTTAAACCGGTACTCATCATCATTGTAACATAGTTATAGTTTTGTTTTAAAAAGATTTTACTTGGATAATAAACTCCAATGTATTTGCTTAGTTGACGTAATACAAATAATGTTAAAAAGATTCCAAAACAGCTATATATTAAAGGTATGGAAACTTTCATTCCTCCAATTATGAAAAATATTGGAGTTATAATAGCAAATGCAACGGTTTTGAATCTGGCTTTAACTTCTCCTTTTTGTGTGTTTTTAAAGTGATCGGAAAGTATTACTCCTAGTATAAATGCAGGTAATATGGCTTGCCCGCCTCCAAGACTTCCAAAGAATATAAATCCTAAAAGTAAGACAAAAACATATTTTATTTCCAGTTCTCCTATTTTATTTTTAAATAATGGATTTTCGAAAAATAAATCAGATTTATAATAAGCCATTACAAGAACTGCTAAAGACACTACATAAAATAATAATGTATAAATGTCAAATTTTGTAAATAAAACACTTAAAGCTATTGCAGTACATATGTCTGTTATAAATGTTGCAACCATTATTAATTTTCCGATTTTGTATTTAAATAGTCCTTTTTGAGTTAAAACGGAATAAACAACTGCAATACTTGTTTCAGATAATGCCGTACTTGTTAATAGTGCAGGATTTAATTCCCATCCTATAATGTAATAAGTTACTAAAAACACGATTACGAAAGGAATTAGAAATGATAAAAATCCTATTGTAAAACTTTCTTTAAAATTATCTTTCATTAAGTCAACATCAATTTCGACTCCAGCTAGAAATGTAAGCAATATTCCTCCAAAACTAGCTATATAAATCATCCAAGATTCGCTGTGGAAGAATCTTAGATTTCCTATTATTACTCCTATTGCAATTTCAACTACTGTTACACTAATTCCAGTTTTAATAGAAATTACACTAGCTAGAAGTATTATTATCCCTAAAATTAATGGAAATACATCAGCCATTAAATTATCCTCCTAAGTATTTTTTATATAACATAGGAGTTATCAGCAATTGCGGTTTGAAAATAAGTTTCTGGTGAACCCCATCACCAAGTTATTATTTTAAATATTTTATTATTTAAAACTTTTATTATGATTTATACGACTTGCTATGATTCTCCTTTGGGAAAGTTAACACTGGCTGGTAAAAACAATAAACTGATTGGTTTGTGGATTGAAGGTCAAAAACACTTTTTTGGAAATTTTAAAGATAAAACAAAGAAAAATGATGATTTGGCTATTTTTAGAAAAACTGAAAAATGGTTAGATAGATATTTTAACGGAGAAAACCCTTCAATTGAAAATTTAGATTTAAATCCTCAGGGAACGGATTTTAGATTAAAAGTTTGGAAAATACTTGAAGGGATTGCCTATGGTGAAGTGGTTACCTACGGAGATATTGCAAAAAAGATAAGTTATGATATGTCTTCTCAGGCAGTTGGCGGTGCTGTAGGCCATAATCCTATTTCAATTATTGTCCCTTGCCATAGGGTTGTTGGTTTTGACGGTAAATTAACTGGTTATGCGGGAGGTTTGGAAAATAAGGTTAAATTATTAGAATTGGAAGGTGTAAAAATAAGGGATTTAAAAGTTATTTTTTAAATAATTATAACTTTTTTTAACCCAATCCTTATCATTTACTTCTATGATATATGTGCCATCATACTTTTTATCTTCAAAAGTAGAGATGATGCTTTTTAAATCAATAGAGCCATCACCTAATGCATAGTGTGAGTCATCATCACCATTATTATCGTGGGCATGTATGTGTTTAATGGAATCAAAGTACATGTCCTCCGGCCCATATCCTGCATGGTTGGCATGACCGATATCCAGTGTCATAGACATATCTAGAGAAGTAACTAATTCGTTTAGTTCATAGGGATTTGAGTACATATATCCCTCAAAAGTAGGCATATTTTCAATAGCTGCATTTACACCTAATTCTTTTCCATATTCTCCAATTTCTTCAATGGACTGTTTATTTAATTCAAAAATTTTATCTTTAAAGTCTCTGCCTAAAAAAGGAATTGATCCTGGATGAACAACAACAATTTCTGCATCAATTTCATTTGCAAGGTCAATAGATTTTTTAATTTCAGCTATTGAAGCTTGTCTGATGTTTTCAGTCAATGATGCAATATTTAAATTGATAATAGGGGAATGAACACTGTATTTTAAACTGTAATTCTCAAAAATACTGGTATCTAAATCCTGATTTGGATATTGATGCAATATTTCTGCATAATCCAATCCTAATTCTTCAAAATATTCTAAATTTGTTCCTATATCATCTTTAAATCCTGATAATGTTGATGCACCTATTTTCATTTATTTCACCTATTTTTTAACTGCAGTTATATCTAAACCCATTTCTATGGCATCGAGCAATATGTCAGATAATTCGATGCCTCTTTTTATTTTAATTTCTCCTTTTCTGCTTGTTGTAGCTGTAAGTAAATATTCTCCTCCAACAAAAATATCAAAGTTTTGTGTACCGTTAACTTTTCCCAAATCTAAAATTAGCTGTTTTTTTGTGTGGATAATGTCCACTTCAAATTTTTCACCGCGGGCCAGATGTCCGGGAGTGTTTTCAAGAATTTCAACACCTAGGCTTATTCCAATATCCTTTTCAATCTCAGCTATTCTTTTTCCATTTTTACCGATGATTTTTGGAATATATTTTTCATTGATGTAAATATTGGCTCTTTCAGGAGAAATTACTTCTACCCCTACTTTTGATTTAGGAATTAATCTTTTAATTTTTCTAAGGATTTGCTGTTCGGCTAGCCTGTCTACGGCAGATTTGGCAGTAGTTGGATTGCTTGAAGAATTGTTAACTAAATCAAGGTCCATTACAATTGTTTGCTCACCGTATGTGTAGATTTCATTTTTAAGTTCTCCAGTTTCAAAATCACGAATTTCAATAACTGGTCTGGCTAAATCTGCTTCCTTCATACCTGATGGAACTTTAACAGTCATTTTTGTTTCAAATACTTCTTTAATATCTCCATCTTCAATGTAAATGCTGGTGTCTACTACTGAAGTAATTATTCCAAGTTCCACTCTTGATGAAATTCTTTGTATGGCATCAATTGGTCTTGTAGCATGAACTACTCCAATCATTCCGACTCCCGCCATTCTCATATCTGCAAATATGTTAAAATCGCTGTTTTTTCTAAGTTCATCATAAATTGTGTAGTCTGGTCTGACAAGTAATAAAACATCAGCAGTATTTTCCATACTTCCTTCTAAAGGAGCATACTGTGTAATTTCTGCTGGAAGTTGCAAATCTCTTGGGGATTCCATTGTTTTTACAATTTTATTTAAATCTTCAGCATAATATTTAGCTAATGCCTGAACAAATGTACTTTTTCCAGCTCCTGGAGAACCTGAAATAAGTATTCCTTCAGCACTTTTGCTTATTCTTTCCATTAGCTTTTCGGAAATATTATATTCATCTAGACTGACATTAGCTACTGGTCTGACGGCAGTTATTTCAAAAGCTTCTGAAAATGGTGGTTTGGCCATTGAAATTCTGTATTCTCTGGATTGAATAACAGTTGATCCGTCTTTGTCTGATTCCAGATAGCTTTTAGGGTCGCTTCTGCTTTTTTCCAGGATTTCATTATAGATATCTAAAATATCTGAATATGTGTAAGGTTTATCTCCAATTTTTACAAATTCCACATGTCCAGGTTTTCCTTTTTTAGCCATTGGAACAACATTTTCTTTTAAATGAACTGACATTGTGTCGTCGTCAAATAATTTTTCAATAGATAATTCTTTGTGTTTATATTCCTGTTTAAAGTAGTAAACAGATATTCCCTGTGCTTTTGCAGTTTCGGCCTGAACTTTATCATTTGTAACTAATGTTCCAAATTCGCTTCTGGCCAAATCTCTAATTAAACTGTCAATTTCTCCGCTTTTTGCATATTTGATGTCGTAATTGGTTGGACGTTTTCCTTTAAATGTAATGGCCAATTCACCATTGTCCTGGGCTTCCTGTAATTTCTGAAGCTCTTTTAAACCATTTATTCCTTCATTTCTGTTGGCATTTGCTTGATGTTCAAGTTCACAAACAACAGCTTCAGGAACAATAATCTCAGGATAATCCAAATCTTCTTCAGCTATTATTTTACTTATAGCTCCTTCTATTACGGCACTTGTATCTGGTATTATTGTTTTCATTTCAATACACATCATCAGGATTGAAAACTTTTTCTAAAATTGTTTCAAGATCCTCTTCATTAAAGTTTTCAATGTTTTTAATGTTTAGTTTTCTAAAGAAACATGAAAAGTAGCCTTCATGACATGCAGCTCCGTTTTGTTTGACTTTTAAAACAACTGCATCCATATCACAGTCAACAAGTATTTCTTTAACTTCCTGGGTGTGGCCTGAACTTTCACCTTTTAGCCATTGGGAATTACGGGAAGTGCTCCAATAATGAGCTTTTCCAGTTTCAATTGTTTTTTGAAGGGCATCTTTGTTCATATTAGCTACCATAAGTATTTGCCCGGTTTTCCAATCTTGGGCAATAGCAGTAATGACTTTTTGGCCATTTATTTCATGTCTAAAATTAATTTCCATTGTTTATACACCTTTAATATATTCCACTACATTATCAAGGTCTACTAATTCCTGGTTTCCGCTTTCCATATTTTTAATGGTAATCTGGTTGTTTTCTAAATCTTTAGCTCCAATGATGGCTACTTGTTTTACTTTGATTTTATTTGCATGATTCATTATTTTCTTGAATTTTTTACCGTTTAAGTCAACATCACAGGCTATTCCTGCAGACCTTAAAGTTTGGGTTATTTCATAAGCTTTAAGTCTTACATCATCAGAAATTGGAGCTACATAGATGTCAATAGGGCATGGAAGTTCTTCGGGAGTTGCCAATTCTTCAATTGCATTCATTAATCTGTCAAAACCAAATGCAAAACCTGTGGAAACTACTTCTTCACCACCAAAGATTTTAATTAAACTGTAAGTTCCTCCTCCACAAACCTGCTTTTGAGCTCCAAGAGATGGGATATAAACTTCAAATACAATTCCTGTATAATAGTCAAGTCCTCTTGCCACACCTAAGTTTAAAGTGTAATTTTCCATTTTAAAACTAGCTAGTGTATCAATTAGCTCTTCAAGCTCATTTAAAGCATCGTGAGATTCAGGATATGGTGCAACTAGTTCTTCAATGTCTTTGATAATGGATTTGTCTCCAACCATATCAATTAATTTAAATAAAACATGGTTTAATTCTTCATTGTCAATAATAGGGTTTTCACCGGTTAAAGATTCTTTTAGAAGGTCTTTATCTCCTTTATCAATAACAACCATAACTTCTCTTTGGGTGGCTGTATCTATGTTGAAATGTTTGAATAATCCACGGATAATTCCCAAATGATTTATATTAACATCTGCACCAGGAATTCCAAGTTTTTCAATGGATTCTGAACACATTGCAATAACTTCAGCTTCTCCTTGTGGTGATTTAGCTCCAATTAATTCACAGCCAAATTGCCAGAATTGTCTAAATCTTCCTTTTTGTGGTCTTTCATATCTAAAACAGCTTCCGTAATAATAAAGTTTGATAGGTTTGGATGCAGTTTTTTGAAGCTCATTTAAGTATAATCTAGCTACTGGAGCAGTAATTTCTGGTCTTAAAGTTAATTCTCTATCAGATTTGTCTTTGAAATTGTATAATTGGTCTACAATTTCTTCTCCAGATTTTGTTGTAAATAATTTCAATTCTTCAAATAAAGGTGTTTTAATTTCCTGATAAGCATAATTTTCAAATACATTGCGTAATATGGATTCTGCTTTTTTTCTTTCTCTCATTTCATCAAAAAGAAAATCTCTAGTTCCTCTAGGTCTTGTAAATTCCATGATTGCCCTCCATTAATTTATCAATAATTTCATAATATTATAGATTTTATTATT
>OLSX01002229.1_pt1 | contig 17407 bp, 16 predicted proteins | sample 1673141 | NCBI WGS metagenome assembly OLSX01 (sample SAMEA3136759, study PRJEB25190) | human gut metagenome | biome: human gut; feature: human-associated habitat; material: faeces | place: Austria | collected 2013
GAAGTCATCGCTGGCTTTTGATACCATATATGCCGAAGGCCAGAAGAAATACGTGGAAAGCCTGTCTGCTTATGCCAGACAGTTTTTGGGATTGATGAAAAAGCCGGATGTGAAGGTAATCGAGGGCCTTTCTCCGGCTATTTCCATTGACCAGAAAACCACCAACAAGAACCCGCGTTCAACCGTGGGAACCGTTACCGAGATTTACGACTATTTGAGATTGCTTTATGCGCGAATCGGAATTCCGCACTGCCCGATTTGCGGCCGGGAGATCACCAGCCAATCTGTGGACAGCATTGTGGATCGGATTGCGGGACACGAAATCGGCACCCGGCTGACGGTACTGGCCCCGGTAATTCGAGGACGAAAGGGAGAACACAAAGGGGTCTTCGGACGAATTCAGAGAGACGGCTACACCCGAGTTCGGGTGGATGGCGAGATGCACCGTCTGGATGACGGAGAGATTCTTTTAGAGAAGAACAAGAAGCATACTATCGAAATTGCCATCGACCGGATAGTGGTGAAAGAAGACAACCGGAGTCGTATTGCGGAGGCGGTAGAGCTGGCCATTCGGGAAGGGGAAGGACTGGTGAACGTTCTTTTTGCCGAGAACCAAGAGGACGGAAGCCGAAAGGAATATGAGGAGACCTTCAGCACGATGCTGGCCTGCCCGGAACACGGCATCGGCATCGAGGAGATGGAGCCGCGGATGTTTTCGTTTAATGCGCCGTACGGGTCCTGTGAGACCTGCACCGGACTGGGTTTTACTTTGCGGATTAAACCGGAATCCCTGGTGACGGATGAGAACAAGAGCCTGGTGAAAGGCGCGATGGGGAATGTTTTTGCCTCGATGGATGCCATGGGGTTCTATCGGCAGATGCTGCAGCAATTGGCCATTGACCACAACACGGACATCACCCGGCCGTACAAGGAGCTGCCGGAGGATTTCAAGAAGGAACTGATCTACGGAACGGGAACTCGGAAGCTGAAGTACACCTACACCAGTAAGAGCGGTCGTGTTTCCCATATGAATCATACTTTTGAGGGCATCATTCCGAGTCTGGAGCGCCGCTACGGTGAGTCCAAGTCCGACTACATCCGCGAGAAAATCGGGGCCATGATGACGGAGGCGGAGTGCCCGACTTGTCACGGTCGGAAGCTGAAGGATACGGTTCTGGCGGTGACCGTGGGGGGCAAAAATATCATCGAAGTGACGGACATGTCCGTGATTCAGGCGATTGATTTTTTCCGGAAACTGGAATTGACGGAACGAGAGAAGGTTATCTCGAAGCTGATTACCAAGGAGATTATGGATCGGCTTTCCTTCTTGCAGACGGTGGGACTGGGATACCTGACGTTGTCTCGGGCGGCGGGCACCCTTTCCGGCGGAGAGTCCCAGCGAATCCGGCTGGCTACTCAAATTGGATCCGGTCTGGTAGGCGTTTTGTATATTTTGGATGAGCCGAGCATCGGCCTTCACCAGAAGGATAACGACAAGCTTTTGCAGGCCCTTCGAAACCTCACGGACATGGGCAATACATTAATCGTGGTAGAGCACGACGAGGATACCATGTATGCGGCGGATCACATCGTGGATATCGGTCCGGGGGCCGGAATTTACGGCGGCAAGCTGGTGGCCCAAGGAACGGTGGAGGATATCAAGGCATGTAAGGAATCCATCACCGGTCAGTATCTGTCCGGGGTTCGGAAAATCGAAATTCCGGCGAAGCGGCGGGAAGGAAACGGACTGTCTCTTCGAGTGCTGGGGGCTACGGAGAACAACTTGAAGAATATCGATGTGGAGATTCCGGCAGGAAAGCTGGTATGCGTGACCGGTGTATCCGGTTCCGGAAAGAGTTCTCTTGTGAATGAAATTTTGTGTAAGAGTCTGACCCGCACATTAAATCGGGCGCGCTGTATCCCGGGAAAGCATAAAGGAATTGAAGGCGTGGAGCAGTTAGATAAGGTAATTAATATTGACCAGTCTCCGATTGGACGAACTCCTCGTTCAAACCCGGCAACCTATACCGGTGTATTTGATATGATACGAGATTTGTTTGCTTCGACACCGGATGCAAAAGCGAAAGGATACAAGAAGGGGCGTTTCAGTTTTAATGTGAAAGGCGGCCGTTGTGAAGCATGCAGTGGTGACGGTATATTGAAAATTGAGATGAACTTCCTTCCGGATATTTATGTCCCTTGCGAAGTTTGCGGTGGAAAGCGGTATAATCGTGAGACTTTGGATGTTAAGTATAAGGGAAAAAGTATTTATGATGTGTTAGAAATGACAGTAGAAGATGCCCTTGAATTTTTCCGAAATATTCCGACGATTCACCGCAAGATTCAGACGTTGTATGATGTGGGATTGTCATATGTCAAATTAGGGCAGCCATCGACTACATTGTCCGGTGGTGAGGCTCAGCGCATTAAACTTGCGACAGAATTGAGTAAGAGAAGTACCGGACGGACCATTTATATTTTGGACGAGCCGACGACAGGACTTCATTTTGCGGATGTTCATAAGTTGATTGAAATCTTGCAGCGGCTGACTGAAGGCGGTAACTCTGTGGTTGTTATTGAACACAATCTGGATGTGATTAAGACGGCAGATTATATCATTGATATGGGACCGGAAGGCGGTGACCGTGGCGGTACGGTTGTTACGCAGGGAACGCCGGAACAGGTAGCTGACTGCGAAGAATCCTATACGGGTTACTATATGAAAAAGATGTTGAAGGAGAATTAGGATGTATTCATTTTTTGCAATGATGGCGCGCATGAAAAATATTGAGCGATGGGCACTTATGCGAAATTCTATTCAGGAAAATATTAGTGAACACTCGCTGGAAGTTGCGATGTTAGCGCACGGACTTTCACTCATAGCCAATGAGAAATTCGGAAAACACGTGGATTCCAATGAAATTGCTCTCATGGGAATGTATCACGATGCGAATGAAATCATTACCGGAGACATGCCTACGCCTGTCAAGTATTATGATGATGATATCAAAGAAGCTTATAAACGGGTGGAGTATGTTGCGAGTAAAAAGATGGTGGATAAACTGCCGGATTATATGAAAAAGCATTATGAGAAATTGTTTTTTCCGCAGGAGGACAAAGCATATGAGTGGCGTCTTGTGAAAGCGGCAGATAAGTTATCTGCACTGATTAAATGTAAGCAGGAATTAAATTCCGGCAATCAGGAATTTAAGACGGCATACGAAACAACGAAAAAAGCACTGCATGATATGAATATGGAAGAAGTTGAAGTGTTTATGCAGGATTTTCTGCCTGCCTATGATTTGACACTGGACGAATTGCAGGCAAAATAATCGGTCACACATTTTACACAGACTAAACACAGAGTGACCATTTCCTTTCGGTACAATGTGACCATAACAATAAATCATTTGGATATGAAGTGGAGGTTACATATGGAAGGAAAGAAGCCGGGAGAGATGGTCAGTGTGGAGACAAATGGTGAGAAGGCAACAAGTATTACCGTTTCCGATATGTCTGCCATGGGGCAGCCCGGACAAAATTCGCAGGACACTTCTTCCGGCAAATAGCCGTGTCAGACCTTTTGTGTAGTATGCTTTGACTCGGGATGATTTTGGTCTGAAAGATTTTGGCTTGGAAGATGAATAAGCCGAATGGATTTGCTGCCGTCTGCTTCTTTGATAACGAGGTAGAGCGAATCGGCAGAACCGGAAAACATGGTTAAAATGTTGCTTTGCGGTGGTAATTGTAATTCGCGGAATGCAAGCAGTTTTTGCAGGGAACTGCTTTTGCATTCTCCGCGAAACAAGCCACGAGGTGTCAGAACATAAAGAGTGTTTCCAAGATTTGTGATGTGGAAATCCTCTTTTTTTTGTGCAAAACTGCCCAGTGGAAATGTGTGTGTGACCTCACCGGAGCGGATATCATAGTCGCGCAGATAAATTTCTTCGGTCGTTTTTTTTGTTTCAATCGTTAAATAATGCAAATCATAAAAAATATTTTCCCCCGGCATACCGCTTATGGAACTGCCGCCAAATGCCAGTCGTTCTAATAAATTGTATATTGTTACATTTCCGTATTGATAGGTGATGGCGATGGAAGTGCCATTACACCGGATATCTTTGATTTCATCCATATTTTGTTTGTTGTTTAAGTGGATGAGATTTATATTTTTTATGTTGCCGTTATTTCGCAGACAGACAATGGATTGCTTTACTAGTTTACTTTTTGACCATTTCTTTTTGCAGGCATAGAGAGCCCCGTTCGTATTATACGAAAAATGCTCTAGTGTTTCGGATTTCTTTATTTTCCATGATTCTACGTTAGTCGTCCAACCGGATTTTTCATCCCAGATATTTCGGATATATTGATTTTTTTTGCGAATAAACTGAGACAAAACACGTTCCGTCGGATGATAAATCAATGTCGATTCTTCTTCATCAGGAAGAGAAGTCACACAATAAGAAATGGATGTTGGTTTGTCCGCAGTTGTTTTTGATGCCGTTTGCTTTTTCTTTGTTATGGGCTTGTCCGATTCTATGTAAAAAATAAGAAGAAAAGCAGTGCAGCATAAAAAAAACAGTAACAAAAATAGTTTTGTGATTTTCTTGTTTCTTTTGAAAATTTGTATCATAATATCCCTCCTTGCTGAATTGCAAACAATGATACGGATTGCTCCGTTGTTTCACAACTTTCGCAATCCTGCAAACATTCGAAATCCGCGGATTTATTGCATAAATCGCTACTTTCTCATGTTTGGCGGGTACCAAGGTCCAACCTCTTATCATGCAAGCATGAACGAGTTTGGACTTTGGTACCCTTGTATCATTGTATGCGCAGCGAGGGGAAACTATGACAGGCTATGCCATATTGTTTGCCGTTTTGTATTTATAAATCATCTCTGCGTGATTTTGTTCTTCTGTCTGGATGTGATTTAAGAGTCTTCGGATATTGCTGGCAGAAAAACGGAAAACATCATCATTATAGGTGGATGAAACGAGTTTTTCTGTTGCAATACAATCGGTACATAAAAATTGGTCATGTTTTTTCTCTTCGGAGTTGTTACCTGCTGCGTAACTTTCGGAAGGCGTGTATCCCTCCATACCGCTGCGGGCAGCACTTACATTTGGTACATCACCTTTGAGCACCATGCCTAAGGAGTCAAAATGTTCCTGCTCCTCATCACCAATGCGGTGAAATAAGTTTTTTAGTTCTTCGTCATGGGCAGACTGCTCATAAAAGCGGTATTTGTCAACACATGCTTTCTCCTGTGTCTGTAAATCTTTGATTACGTTGGTTTCCTGTTCTGTTAATTGCATCGTAATTACCTCCATTTCCTCTGTTAGTATGCACAAAGGATGGAAAAATATTCATGACTGATTGCGATATTAAAGGATGAATTTTACCAGTAAAAATAAGAAAAAGCGAGTTTGGAAGGATTGGTTTGTGACAAATGTTCGCTGCCGGTTCCTTTGTATTCCAGTAATTTCTACGGAATTACGGAAAACAAAAAAGTGCCAACGAACACTTGACACAAACCCTTGTGTAAATCTAGTTGAAAGCATGGAAATAAACAGATATAATAAGATCATACAGTTTCATTTTGAAATTATACATAGGAAGAGGTGTTCAAATGAAAAAAATCATGAGACGGTGGGAAGCAGTGTTGATTTGTATGGCATTATTATTTTCCTTGTTTTCACTTCGTACAGCAGAAGCGAAAGATGAGGAAACACTGAAAACTATTTTTCCGGTCCATGTGATTCATAAGACAGGTGATGATAAAGAAAATTTTGTCATTGTAATTATGGGAGATGGCTACACGGCAGACGAACAGGACAAATTTTTACAGGATGCGAAGCAGAAAGCACAAGGAATGTTAAGATGGTCTCCGTATAAAGAGTATTCTGACCACATAAATATATATGCAGTGCAGGCTGTATCTAACGAGTCCGGAATTAGTGTGTATGGGGGCAAGAATGCAGATACTTATTTTCACGTTAAAGTCTACGGAAAAGCAGCTAGCTTTTCAAATGGTGGGGATGAGAAGGCAAAAGAACTAAGACAAGATTTGGAGCAAAATTATCTGGACAGGGGGGCTAATGTTGCAACTATTCATGTGCTGTGTAATTCAGAGGGCAGTTATGGTGCTTCAGTAAATTCCTTGTTTTCATTTTCCACTAATTCAGAGGACAATGAAGATGGGATGGTTATGGCACATGAAACAGCTCATAGTATTGGTGGATTGGGGGATGAGTACGAGAGATACACGAATAAACCAAATACTTCGGACACCTCGAATCCGGATACGATTAAATGGAGTAAAATGCTTGGATTTCGAGGAATTGGCGTCACAATGGCAGGAACAGAAACGGCATTTGCACCGAGCCGCGAATGTATGATGAGATGGCTGGGACAGCCTTTTTGTGAAGTGTGTAAAATGGAATTGGCAAGGAAGTTAAATAATACGGATTATGTCAGTAAGCCGGCAGAAATTTATGTCAGTAATCCTGAAATTTCAATTCCGCACAGTAAAACGGGAACATTAGACCGGGATAGTGAAAAATATAGAATCAGCGAGAAAAATATAACAAAGGCAAACAATACGGATTTGGAATTTCGCACCGTGGTACAAAATCTGGTAAACAGAGAGCAGCATTTGAAAATGAGCTTTCAGATTATTGGAGCCGATGGTAAAACAGTTAAGTATCAGGAAGAAAAGACTTACACGATTCCGGCACTCAGTAATTCATACAATCCGGATGAGGCAAGAGAATCACTTTCTATTGTGTTTTCGGATGTGTATGGCTTGTCAAATGGTGATAGGCTGGATGGAAAAGTTATCAATGTGGATACGGGAGAAGTGTTGGCAACGGATAAAACGGCGGAGCAGGAATGGAGCAGAGTTAACATTCATTATCAGGTAAAGAATGCAGACGGGACAAGTACCTTGCTTCCTTGTGCAGATACGGCAACTGTGTATGTACCGAAAAATTCTACCTATATACTGCGAAATCCGGAATTGTCTGGATATATTTTGGCTGGAAACAGCCTGAATCAAGATGAATTGAAAGTGACAGAGGCGGATACCGATATTACATATTACTATCAGGTAAAGTCCGATCAGTCGGAGGAAACGCCAACGATGACACCAACAGTTACGCCTAGTGCGGTGCCAACAGCGACACCAACAGCGACACCAACAGTTACGCCTAGCGCGGTGCCAACGGCGACCCCGACAATAACGCCCAGTGAAGCGCCGACGGTGACGCCAACAATGGCACCTAGTGCAACTCCGATAAAGCAGAAGAAGGGCTTGAAAAAAACGACAAATATTGTAGTCGTGGTAAAAGTAACAGGCAGCAAAAATACTTCAAATGTCAGCCGTTCTGTCAAAAAAGCAGTTAAAAAGGCATTGAAAAAGGCAGGCAGACAAAGAAAGAATATTACGGTCAGGCTGAAAAGCAAATCAAAGAAAAACATTACTTTGAAGCTTGATAAGTCAACCATCAGGTTTTTGGCTGCAAAAAAAGTAAAAAGTGTGCAATGGGATAGAGGAAAAACAAGAGTTACCATGAGTTTGAAAAAAATAAAAAAAGTAAACAAACGGATGAAGAAAAATGTTTATCTGCAAGTAAAAAAAGGTGTTTTGGTTACTTATTATACTCGTAAATAAAATTAATTGTTTTTTTATAATGTAAATTAGTGTATAATAACTGGTAAGGTGTTTTCGAAAGAATATTACGCATAGGAGATTGTTAAAATGATGCAGTTATCTGAGAAGACAGGTATCAAACAAAACGTTTTACAGGAAATAATTAGGCTGGCGAAGGAAAATGATGTAAAAAAGTTAATTCTTTTTGGTTCGCGTGCCAGGGGAGATTATAAAGAACGAAGTGATATAGATTTGGCGTTTTATGGAGGCAATAGCAGTCAGTTTATTTTAGCGGTGGACGAAGAAACTCCAACTTTGTTACAGTTTGACGTGCTGGATTTGGATAAACCGATTCAGGCAGAATTGCTGGACTCCATAAAACGGGAGGGAATGGTGATATATGAAAAAGTTTGATAATTTGCAGGCTGCCATTCATAATTTAAAGGACATTTATTCTTATCAGGCACCATATGGAAATGTGGAAATGACAGGGATGGTTGGCTTGTATGAGATATGTTTTGAACAAGCATGGAAAGCAATGAAAGAGATTTTAACATATCACGGTTACGCAGAGGGAGCGACAGGTTCTCCGCGTACAGTACTGAAAACGGCATATAAAGCGGGAATGATAGCAGACGAAGAATTATGGTTAAGTGCACTTACATCAAGAAATAATGTTGCACATGCATATAATCAGGCGATTGCATTAGATATTATACGTCAGGCTAAAACAAAATACTACGATATGTTTGTAGAACTAGTTAATGAGATACAGAAAAACTGGTTATAAAATTAAAAATATATTTATGCAGGAGGGATTTAGATGAACGAAAACCACACAATTACATTGCAGGATAAAAAATGGGGAATGCCGGTGCGTGTATTGACGCTGATTACTTTTTTCCTGGGAGCGTTTACATTGGTGCAGGCAATTCTTTTGTTAAGTGAATACTATAGCAATTATGATGTATCGATGCCGGTTGTCATTTTGTTTTTGCTGATTACGCCATTTGCCTTTGTGGCGGCACTGATGTTTGCTTTTGGTGTGCACAAAATTGCGCAGGGAAATGGAGCAGATAAAAATATTATCCTTGGATTTGCGATGATGCTTTTGTTAGCAGTGGATAATTTAATTTACATACCGATTCATTACCGCGGAGATAATGGAGACCCATTAAGTTTTATGATATTGGGTGCAATTGAGTTAATCTGTTTGATTATCTTTTTCCTGTATTATCAGAACTGGGGTAATAAGGCGCTGACATTTTGTGCCGGTGTTCTCTTAGTGCTTAGTTTTGGCTTTGAAATGGTTGAAGCTATAAGACTTTTGTGTGCGGCAGATATTACACTTACATTAGATACTTTTTATAATCTAATGAAAAAAGTGCTGAACACGCTGTTAGCAGTTCAGGCACTTCTGTTTGTCTTTGCATTGAACCCATCGGTTCGCGTTAAAGATTGATTTTTTTCATTGCGAGTGCATACTCGGCGATTTCTTTCATACGTTTTTCGTCCATGCGGTGAATGGGAGCTGAAATACTAAATGCGTATTGCGGCTTCTGTTCACCGTGTTTTATACTTGCAGCGATGCATCGCACGCCCAATTCATTTTCTTCATTATCCATAGCATAGCCGCGTTTTCTGGTTTCTTCAATTTCTTGCATAAATTTTGAAAAATCCGTGATAGTATGCTCTGTCAGTGGCGTTTTGTCACTCTTGTCCCAGATACTTTTGATTTCGTCATTTGACATATCGGCAAGCAGGGCTTTTCCGACACCGGAGCAGTAGAGTGGAATTCGTTTGCCGACCATAGACACTAGCCGCACGGAATTTTCGGATTCTTCCTTGGCGATATAAATCGCATGAATCCCATCAATCTGCACGAGATGGACGGTTTCGCCGGTTTTCGCTGCGAGTTCCCGAAGGCTTGGGCGAGCCTCTTCCACAATATCAATTTTTGAGACAAATTGGTTTGCAATATCCCATATTTTAAAACTTAAGCTGTAGCGGGATGTTTGCGTGTCCTGCCGCACATATCCCATGTAAAGAAGTGAATTTAACAGGCGGTGTACGGTTGTTTTGTTTAGGGAAACTTCCCGGCATAAATCCGACAGTCCAATCGGACCGGTCTTTGCAAGTGTTTCCAGAACAAGAAATAATTTATCAGCAACCTGAATTGGATTTTTGGATTCCATAAAAATTCTCCCTTTGTTTCTTTATATTTTACTGCTTTTTTGTTGACAATAAGAAGAAATGCAGTATAATAAAATCATGGTTCACGATGTGAAATACCGTTTCATAATGTGGAACAATAGTAGAATATCATATGATACAAAAAAAGTAAAGATAAAAATGGAGGCTATTATGAACAAGGTTTTAGAAGAAATCAAAAAAATTGGTATTGTTCCGGTTGTTGTACTTGATGACGCAAAGGATGCAGAGCCATTGGCAAAAGCATTGTGCGAGGGCGGACTTCCTTGTGCAGAGGTTACATTCCGTACCGAAGCAGCAGAAGAGTCGATTCACATCATTTCTGAAAAATATCCGGAAATGCTTGTTGGTGCAGGAACAGTTTTGACAACTGAGCAGGTAGACCGTGCAGTTGCTGCCGGTGCTAAATTTATTGTAAGTCCTGGATTTAATCCGAAAGTTGTAAAGTATTGTATCGACCGTGACATTCCGGTTACACCTGGTACACAGACACCAAGTGAGATGGAGCAGGCGATTGAGATGGGACTTGACGTCGTAAAATTCTTCCCTGCTGAGCCGGCAGGCGGTTTGAAGATGATTAAGGCAGTTGCAGCTCCTTATACAATGCTTCAGTTTATGCCAACCGGTGGTATTAATTTGAACAATGTAGAAGAGTACCTTGAGTATGACCGTATTTTAGCATGCGGCGGAAGCTGGATGGTAAAAGGTGATTTGGTAAAAGCCGGTAAATTTGATGAGATTCAGAAAATGACCGCTGATGCAGCCGCATTGGTAAAGAAAATCCGCGGTTAATTATTAAAAAGAATTTTGGAGGATGAATGAAAATGGCAAAGAAAGTAGTTACATTTGGTGAATTGATGTTGAGACTGGCACCGGAAGGATATTATCGTTTTGTACAGGCAGATACACTTGGTGCAACTTTTGGCGGTGGTGAGGCAAACGTTGCAGTTTCCCTTGCAAACTATGGTTTGGATGCAAAATTTGTTTCAAAACTTCCTACACATGAGATTGGTCAGGCTGCTGTAAATTCTTTGAGAAAATATGGTGTTGACACAACAGATATTGTGCGCGGTGGTGACCGTGTCGGTATTTACTATTTGGAAAAAGGTGCTTCCCAGAGACCATCCAAAGTTATTTATGACCGTGCAGGTTCTTCCATTGCAACAGCTTCTAAATCGGATTTTGACTGGAAGAAAATTTTTGAAGGTGTTTCGTGGTTCCATTTTACCGGAATTACTCCTGCACTGAATGATGAAGTTGCTGAGATTTGTTTAGAGGCTTGTAAAGCTGCAAAAGAAGCAGGTGTTACGATTTCCTGTGATTTGAACTACCGCAATAAATTGTGGAGTAAAGAAAAAGCAGGCAAGGTGATGGCTGAACTTTGCCAGTATGTTGATGTATGTATCGCCAATGAAGAGGATGCCGCAGATGTATTTGGTATTACTTCCAAAGGTACAGATGTTACAACAGGTACAGTAAACCGTGAGGGTTACAAAGATGTTGCTAAACAGTTAGCAGACCGTTTTGGATTTGAGAAAGTTGCAATTACTCTCCGTGAGTCCATTTCTGCAAATGATAATAATTGGTCCGCTATGTTGTATGATGGAAAAGATTATTACTTCAGCAAGAAATATAAAATGCATATCGTTGACCGTGTAGGCGGTGGCGACAGCTTTGGCGGCGGTTTGATTTGTGCCTGCCTGAACGAGTATGGTCCACAGGAAACAATCGAGTTTGCTGTAGCTGCTTCTTGTTTGAAACACTCCATCGAAGGAGATTACAACATGGTTTCCATGGATGAAGTTTTGAAACTGGCTGGTGGCGATGGTTCCGGTCGTGTACAGAGATAATAATTACTTTTTGATTTTCCTATATAATAATGTATAAAGACAAAGGGAGCAGATTTGCTGCTCCCTTTGTCATGTCTATTTTCCTTTTGTGTAATATCCAATTTTGTAATCGGTTGTTTTTCCTTCCTCTGTCGGACTGAGCAGGACATAAAAGGAATTTTCCCCCGTGACCCACATGGATGTCCATTGTTTGGCAATCTGGTAGCGGTCCAAGGTAAGGTAGTAGATGTTATCTGTTTTGAAGTCAGTAACCTTTGTAAAGGCTTTGTCGCCATATTCAGCACGAAATACTCCTTTTTTTGAAACAAGAAGAATTTCATCCTCCCATACACCAAGTGCAAAATGGCAATTTGCATAGGATGCAGTGCCATTATCACAGGCTGCCGAACAATCGAGAGAGTATTTATTCTTTCCGTTGTAATCCTGCACTTCCACGGTGACAAGGTCCTCATTTCCTTGATAGGCAACATAACAGAGAAAATCATTTCCGGTCTGAATTGAGGAAATTGCATTGCCCCGGATACGATTCGACATTTTTTCAACAACGGTATCCGTAGATTCTGCAAAAACCAATCCCTTTTCCGGGGTGTCGTCGGATAATGAATTTACTAAATAGCGGCCGTCTGAAAGAGGAATAAAGGCTACTGCCAGGTCTTTATTTTTTCTCCGTTTGGTGAGGCGAGAGCGGATAAATCGATTTCTCTTGCTGTTTTCCCATCTTTTGAAATGTGGAATAACAGTGGATTCAGCTCTTCATACTGCTTTTTATATTTTTCCTGGTTCGCATTATAAATAAGAGGGTTCATGCTTGTTTCCATGATTACGACATAAAGGGATTCATCGGAGGCGTACCAGGAATCATATATGTAGCCGCTTCTGTTTTTCATTGTTTTGTTTAATATGTCACTCCAATTTGTTTCGACCTCTTCAAATGAATTTTCCTTTTTCTCAAACATCATGTAAGAGACAAATTCATAAGAGTTTTTGTTGTATTTGGAGCCAAGCCACACGAGATTTTTCTTTGGATTCAACATAAGTCTGCTGTAATAATAAACATAATTGCTGTCATCCATCTGTGGGCAGTTGATAGCATTCTCTACAAATACATCGGGCGATTTTTGAGAAGGAGCATTGGTAGAGTTCTCTTCCTTTGTAACCGGCGTCGAGCCGACACCGCAGGCACACAGAAAAACTGCGATTACGGTAAAGCATGCGATAAGTTTTGTTGGTTTTTTGAATTTCATAATATGCAAAATCCTTTCTTCAATAATATTAGCGCCAAGCGCTGCATAAAACTCCTCCCATCTTATTCTTCACAGTGGTCAATAAAATCCTGTAAGGCCTGAATCTGTTCTTTATCTAATTTTGTTTTTGTGGCAAAAGCAGTGACAAAATGTGAAATAGAACCGCCGAAACGCTCATTTACGATTTGCTCACTTTCTCTTGCCAAATAATCTTCTTCGGAAACAAGTACAGAAACCATGGCTTGTTTATTTTCAAAAATACCTGCCTGACAGAGATTTCTCAAAACGGTGTAAGTGGTCGGTTTTTTCCATCCGAGTTCTTCGTTGCAGCGAGTTACCAGTTCACCAGAAGGAAGTGGTGCATTTTCCCATACAATGCGGGCAAATGCTAATTCACTCTCCGACATAACATTTCCTTTCATAAAAATTATCCCCCTTTATTATTTTATTGGTTTATAAACCATAAACTAAATTAAGTTTATAACATATAAACCAACTTGTCAAGTGAGAAAAAATTGGGTATACTAAAAGGCAGATAATAAATGGAGGAAAGTAATATGAAGTTTCGATGTGTAGATGAATTCGAGCAGTTGTCATTTGATGATTCGCCGATTGTTTCTTTTCAGATGAGCGAGGATGAGGTAACATTTACTTTTGGTGGTGCCACTGTAAAAGCTGGAAATTCGCAGAATGGCAGATTTCAGGATATGTATTGTGGAGAAATAACGCTTACACTTTTACAGGCGCAGATGAAGCGTCTCGTAAAAGAGGGCATGAAATATTATGATGCGGATGGAAATCTGCAAAGAGAAATTCCGGATGAAGATGTGCCGGAACCGGCGGTAGAATCAGTAGCATCCCGTTTTGAAAAAGGAACGGTGTTTACGGTTGTTTCCGGTGAAATTGATGGCAGAAAAAGTGCTGAGTTTGGAATTGATGTGCCGCAGGAAGAAGACGAAGAGGAAGTTGACACATACTGGTTCTGTGTTGTGTTTGAAAAATCGGAAGCATCCTGGGATCGTTACTGCAGTCCGGCAGAAGGGGCAGATTCCTAGATAGTAATCCGATAAAGGCAAAATCGCTCTCTACGGTCTTTGTAAACGGCGTCAGAGGCAGCAATTTCATCTATCCTCTCAAATGTTGTATGACGCTCCAAATAAAAAACAGTGTCATCTTCCGGATAGTAGAGAATGAGTGTGATGGTTCTTGGATATTTTTCAAACGAATCCAAGATACGGTTAATAACACCGTGAAAAATTTCCGGTGAAAACGGATTAAAGAAGTAAAAAACAGTTTCTTCTTTTGAGACAAGATAATCTTCGGCTTTACAATTTACGAAGTGTATCTTGTCTTTGCTTCCGTTATATGTTTTTTTGTTTTCCAGAGCTTTATCATAATAAACGGGCGAATACTCTACGCCTGTAGAACATAGAGAATACCGCTTTTCTATATAAAAGTTCAAACGTCCCATGCCGCATCCGTAGTCAACGAAGACATCTGTTTTATTCGGTGTGTAAAAGGTGAATAACTCATCTAAAACTTCATAAGGTGTTGGTTCGTAACGATGGCAGTAATAGGTATCTTTGCCGTCGGTCTGTATTTCTTCGGTTTCTATGCATAAATCTTTATCTGTCATTGTATATCCTCATTTCTTATAATCGGTAACGCCGTTAAAACAAATTTTTCTTTTTGAGTATAGCGGATTTTTTTCGATATCACAACATTTCTTTTATAATGCCAAAAAAGTGACATTGTTTTTTCATTTGCCTGACAAATTCTTGCGTTATAGTAAGGTCATCAAATTTAAGGGAGGCTACATACATGAAGAAGAAAACATGGATAAAATGCATTGCCGGCTGTCTTACATTGGCACTTTTCGTTACGATGGTGCCTGTGCAGGCAGCGGCTAACACGGAAAAAGAGGGAGGAACCGGTACCCCGGGGGCAGCTAGCGGAGGTGCTGCTTCGATTGCGACGCCGACTCCAACTGCAACAGCAAGCGCGACGCCGCTCCCAACTGCAACAGCAAGTGCGACGCCGACTGCAACAGCCACAGTGAATCCGACATTATATGAATTGGATGCGCCGACAGTGACGGCAAGAGGTGGTTCAAACCGGGTTATGCTTTCGTGGAACAAGGTGACAGGAGCGAGTGGTTATTATATTTATTCTCGTAAATCCTCCGAATCCGTATATCAGCAGACAGCAGTTGTGAAAGGGGCAGATACAGTTAGTTATTTGATTAAATCCCTGCCACAGAACACGACTTATTATTATCGTGTGGCTGCATACTGTGAAGTATCAGGAACACAAATTGAAGGTAAATTATCCACAGCGGTTTCTGCTAAGACGGCCGCAGTATCAGCGACATCAAAGGGTGCCAAGAAATACAGCACAAAGGCTGCGTTTACGAAATCACCGGCTTATAAGACATACAAAAAAATGAGAAGTGCCATGAATTATAATAAAAGTTTCGCAATACCGGGCATGAAGACGACAAATGTTGCCGGATTTTCCTGTACAACGATGGTACCTCAGGGATTGTGTTTGGCAGGCAGTTATTTCCTCATTACGGCATATGATTACAAAAAAGAGCTGAATTCAGTGGTTTATGTTGTAAGCCGCTCATCAAAATCATATATTACAACCATTGTTTTACCAAGTAAAGCAAAAGTGGGTGGAATTGCCTATGATGGAACGAATGTATGGATTTCTAAAGGAAAGGCGGTTGCCAGCTTCCCATATTCTGTTGTGACAAATGCAGTAAATGCGGGAACTTCTTATACAGAATTGGCAGCATACAAAAGTATTTCAACACTGGATTCAACAGCGTCCTTTATGGGATATTACAACAATGTGTTGTGGATTGGAACATTTCGTCAGGCAACATCGACGATGAAAGGTTACCAGGTTAATAATAAGGCAACATTGCCTTCTCTTTCACCGGCTTATACCATGGATGTACCAAGCAAAACTCAGGGAATCACGTTTGACTCAGCAGGTACGATGATTTTGACGAGAAGTTACCGTACGAAAAAGGCGAAAAGCGGTTATATTTCACAACTTCGCACTTATAAACCGTCCTTTGCTTCGCCAAAGAGTAATGGAAAGGTTCTCAAAAATACGGCGATGAAAGTGACGACGATGCCGCCGATGGTTAAGGGTGCAGCAGTGTATGGAACATACACATATGCCCTATTTTCATCCAGTTATTATAAGAGCTGTAAATATCCGGTTGACCGAGTAATTGCAATGAAAGAAAGTAAACTGGTTGAGTAATGTGTTCTCATTAAAAAATTAAGAAAGGAACAATCTGTGACAGCAAAGCGAGCACAAGAGCAAGAATCAGCAGCGGGAGGGCTTTGCGTGCGGTGCTGATTTGAATGTTTCGTTTTTGGAAAAATGCATGGCGTCTTGCTAAAAAAAGTACAAAATGAATGAAAAAAGCAATAGCAAACAGACACATAGCAGACGTCTGCTCCTTTTTTAAAAAGAAGCAGATAAGAATCCACTCAAAGGCAAGAATGGCTCCTTGAAAAGGAAACGTCAGCGCATAAGGAATTCCGGCGGTTTTTGAAACAATATTTTTTGGCGCACGTTCTTTTGCCTCTTTGAGGTCTTCTTTCAGCTCGGAAATGCTTTGGTAGCGCTGCTCAGGATTTTTCTCTAAGCACTTACGGATGACGGATTCGTATCGTCCTTCGTAAGTGCATTTTTTGTTTGCCGGTGCGCTGCCTGTAAGCATTCGGTGAAAAATCATGCCAAGCAGAGAAATAAGTTTCTTTTCGTGTTTTCTTTTTGGTGTTTTATCATTGACAAAATCAAGCAGTTTTACAGCGCCTGCTGAGGTGATAAAAATGTTACTTGGTTTGATATCGGAATGAATAATTGGCGGATCCGGGCGCAGTAATCCTGCAATACATTCGCAGAGTTTACTCATAATCCGGTAGGCTTCTTCTTCGGAAAAAACAGTGTTATTTTCTTTGTTCTGTTTCAGAAGTTCTTCTAAAGTATTTCCTTCTAAGTATTTTTCTACGACTAAAGTATTTCCATCAAAATATTTCACATTATAAATGTGCGGCCACTCGCTGTAATCAAGCTGATACAACCGTTTGTAAAGTGCTTCGCGGTTCTGCTGGCGGTACATTTTCAAAATGCCGTCCGGTTTGCCCGGCTCACAAAGACATTTCACATGGTAAATAATCGTGTGATCATTCTGCACGATTGGCTCGCCCATAGGGACATATTGTTTGGTTACAAATTTTTCTTTTTCCGATGGCATGATAAAACCCCCTTTGAGAATATTATAGCAGAAATGTTTGGTACAAGCCATTTTTATTTCATATGTGTTTGTGTCAAGTGTTCGTTGGCACTTTTTTGTTTTCCGTAATTCCGTAGAAAAATTTTGCGTCTCGTGGGCGTTCCCACTAATTGAGTGCGTAGCGGTA
>OLSX01002231.1_pt1 | contig 17396 bp, 17 predicted proteins | sample 1673141 | NCBI WGS metagenome assembly OLSX01 (sample SAMEA3136759, study PRJEB25190) | human gut metagenome | biome: human gut; feature: human-associated habitat; material: faeces | place: Austria | collected 2013
TGGGCGGCTTCGGCTCCGAGGACGAGCGGGCCCGGGAAGCGGATATATTAAGATATCAGATAAACGAGATAGAAAATGCACGGCTTACTGCCGATGAGGAGCAGAAGCTCACGGAGGAGCGGGCGGTGCTTATCAATGCAGAACGTATAATGACGTCGCTGCAGAAGAGCTCCGAGGCTGTCTCTGGAGACGAAGGGGCCGTGGGGCTTCTCAGCCAAGCCGTATCTGCCATGAAGGATATATCTGGCATATCGACAGAGTACGGCGAGCTGTCAAGGCGGCTCAGCGAGGCGTATTATACCATCGAGGATATAGGCTATACGCTCAGGGACATGCGTGACTCCTTCGACTTTGAGCCGGGCAGGATAGATCAGATAGAGCAGCGGCTCGAGATCTATTCAAACCTCAAAAAGAAATACGGTCCAGAGGTAGAAGATGTTATCGCCTTCGGCGAGCGGGCGTCGGAACGTCTCGAGCAGCTGGAGGGCGCGCAGGAAAAACGGGAAAAACTGCAAAAACAGCTTGCGGATAAGGAAAAGCTCTACAGGGCTGAAGCGGCCGCGCTTACGGATATACGACGTACAGAGGCAGAAAGGCTGCAAAGGGAACTGCTCAGCCACCTGAAGGATCTTGGCATGGAAAAGGCGCGGTTCGAGGTCAGAATTGACCCGCTCACGGAGCCGGGACAGAACGGCATGGACAGGGTGGAATTCATGCTTTCCGCCAACCCGGGCGAAAGCCTGAAGCCCCTTGAAAAAGTAGCGTCGGGTGGAGAAATGTCACGCATAATGCTGGCATTCAAGGCTATTGCCGCCAATGCGGATTCCATACCCACTCTGATATTCGACGAAATAGATACGGGCATAAGTGGCCACATAGCCGCGGTGGTGGGCGAAAAGATGGTGAGCATAGCGGATAATCATCAGGTGCTTTGCGTGACACATCTGCCCCAGATAGCGGCCCTTGCGGACGTACACTTTATGGTGCAGAAGCAGGACGATGGACAGACTACCAGAACAAGCCTGAAGCGGCTGGAAATGGAGGAACGGTACGAATACATCGCCCGTATGATGAGCGGCATGGAGGATTCAAAGCTAGCCTACGAGCACGCCAGAGAACTGATAACCCACTCTGAAGAAATCAAGCAAAAGCGTCGTAAAAATAAATAATAAAATACATCGGCATTACAAATCATAAACACTGCGAAGTTGCTTCGCGGTGTTTATTTTTATTCTTTAAGGCGGTGTATATATGAAAAGACTCTGGCAAAATTTTGCGAAATGTATAGGTCTGGCGCTGTGTGTGACGCTCGTCTGCTTTAATTCAGGCGAGCAGATGAGTTATGTGCGCGGGCTGTCCAACAGCGTATCCACTGATCAGCTGGAAAATATATGCCGGAGCCTGAGCGGACCGCTAAGCCTCAGTATGGGCGACAGGGATGTATATGTTTCGGAAAACCTTTCCGAGACGCTCTCCGGAAAAAGCGGCAGCGCCAGCATTCGCCTTTTCGGCGCTATAACAATAAAGACCATAGAGTACGGCGAACGGCAGGACATAACCGTAATGCCGGGAGGGATGCCCATAGGCGTATCCATATATACAGACGGGGCGCTGGTGGTGGGCCTGGGCAGCATATCCGAAACTGCGCAAATATGCCCGGCGGCGTCTGCCGGCATAAGGGCCGGAGACGTCATAACTGCGGTCAACGGCGAGACTGTGCGGGATTCGCTGCATCTGAGCGAGCTTTGCTCTAAAGGCGGGGATCTGATGGTGACTGTTCGCCGCGACGGGCAGCAGCTGACTGTCGCGCTTACTCCCGTTAAGGATCCGGAAAACGACACATACCGGGCAGGTATGTGGGTGAGGGACAGTACATCGGGCATTGGTACGCTGTCCTTTTGCAATATGTCGTCCCTCAGATACGGAGCGCTCGGCCACCCTATAACGGATATAGATACAGGCGCCATAATAGATGTAGGCAGCGGCAGCATAGTTGAATCCAGCATAATAGGCGTATCAGCTGGCAGCAACGGTATACCGGGCGAGGTAATAGGCTCGTTTTCAACGGCAAGCAGACAGTTGGGCAGCATAGAGCTAAACTGCGAATACGGTCTGTACGGCGAAATGGACGAAATACCCGTCAACCCGATATATCCAAACGGCGTAAAGCTGGCATACCCTGACGAGGTGCATACCGGAAAGGCTGAGATACTGTCTACTGTGGATGACCGCGGAATATGCGCTTACGAGTGCGAGATAATCAAGCTGTATCCGCAAAAGGAGATGAGCGGCAAGGGTATGGTAATAAGGATAACGGACAGGGAACTCATCGCAAAGACAGGAGGGATCGTTCAGGGCATGAGCGGCAGCCCCGTAATGCAGGATGGAAAGCTGATAGGCGCTGTTACTCATGTGTTTGTGAACGACGCGAAGTGCGGCTACTGTATATATTCTTGGTGGATGAACAGGGTTAGCGAAAAGATACTGTAAAAATTGGAAAATAATTGCGGTTTGCTGTTTAAAAAATGGCCGAAATGTGCTATATTGGAATTACACGTGTTAAGGTCTATTTTTTTGCAGGAAGTTTCGTTGTATGAAAATGAGTAAAACAAAAATACTTGTAGTAAAAGATTACGCTAATTACTGCACTGAGTTAATAGGGCTGCTGAAAGATTCGGGATGCTTTGATGTGCTGCCGCGGGTGCATGACCCGAGGTCTGTTGTTGACAATGTAAAAGAAAACAAGCCTGATCTCGTGATACTCAATGCGACTATGGCAGGGAGCGATGGCATAGAGATACTAAGCACCATACGCAACTGCCCTGAGACGAAAGATACCAGAGTGGTAGTTATAACGCCCATACTGGATGACAGCCTGATAAATATTTATCAGGCACTGGGCGCGGCGTTTATAATACACAGCAGCAATCCTCCTGCAATGGTTTACCATAGGATTCTGGACCTTACTATGGACGACGAAGCAGGCAGAACTATAAGGGACGAGCAGCGAAAATGCGAATACGCGGTAATGGCGGAGAACATGGCGAACAACTTCTTCAGAGTGATAGGCATTCCTGTAAACCTTATTGGATATGCCCAGCTCCGCAAATCCATACTTTACTGTGTGGAAAACAGCCTTTATCAGATAAATCTGTCGCAGGATGTATATCAGTACGTGGCGGAATGCTTCGTAACTACTCCTAAAAGAGTGGAGCGCAACATTAGAACCGCTATAGAAGCGGCGTGGAGCCGCGGAAACATAGAAGCCCAACACAGATACTTTGGCAACACTGTAAGCCAGTCAAACGGCCGGCCTACCAATAAGGAATTCATAGCGAACATAACTGACAGAATAGTTACCCATCTGCGCCACAGTTAAAGAATATAAATACAATATGTCTTAAATCCCGTCCCGCGCTCATATATTTTGTTATGAGCTGAAAGGAAGGGTGATTTAATGCGCTACCTTGGACGGCGGTGGTACATATATGCCTTTGCAGCGGTTATGGCATTTGCAGCCGGAGCTTCGATGGAGTGGCAATGCGAGGGATATACGGCTGCCGCCATAAGCGCCATAGGCGAGATGAGCGGAGCCGGGCTTTTGAAACTGTCGGGATATGGGCTGCTGTCTGCGGCTATGATGTACTCGATGGCGGCGATAGCTAAGGACGTGTTGCCGGGCGGCATCCTTAAAACAACGGCGTTATGGATAAAATCGTTTTTAATGGGTCTTTTTACACGAACCGTGATAGAGGACTGGCCTGGGCTTATTGGTATACCGATAATAGCCCTGTCCTTCATGGGAGGGCTGTGCCTTTGTATGGGGCTTATAGTCAGGTCTTGGGAAAAGAGCGTAACCAAGGGTGAGGCGCTGGGAATGAAGATGGCGCTGTTCGCGGCGGGCGCATTAACGGAGGGGATAGTGCTGCCTTCCGTCATAAGGATGGTAGCCATGCTATCCAAATGATTTGACGGAGCCGTCGACCGGTGGTAAAATCATAGCACAAAAGAAAATGCATAACGAAGGGAACTTAAAATAATGGCAAGGAAAAGAGCAACTATAATTGTGCTTGACAGCGCCGGCATAGGCTACCTTCCGGATGCCGCCGAGTTCGGCGACGTGGGGGCGAATACATTCTGCAACATATATAAAAAGCGCGGTCATCTGGATATACCCAATATGCGCTCTTTCGGTATAGGCAATATAGAAGGCGCCGAACTGGGCGGATACGACGGAAAGATAATAGGCTGCTATGGCAGGGCGATGGAAAAAACCAAGGCAAAGGATACGACCTGCGGTCATTGGGAGATGGCCGGCATTATAATGGATAATCCGTTTAAGACCTATCCTAACGGTTTTCCCAAACATATAATGGATAAATTCGAGAAGGCCATAGGCTGCGGCACCCTTGGGAACTGCGTTGCCTCAGGAACAGTTATAATTCAGGAGCTGGGCGATGAACATGTAGCGACCGGCAAGCCGATAATATACACCTCCGCGGACAGCGTATTTCAGATAGCCGCCCATGAGGATGTAATACCTCTCGATGAGCTGTACTCCATGTGCCAAAAGGCAAGGGAGATACTGGTTGGAGACGACCTTGTGGGCCGCGTCATCGCACGTCCGTTCATAGGCGGAAACGGCAAGTATACCCGCACGGAGCACCGCAGGGATTACGCCATACCTCCGATAGAGGACACCATATTGGACGGCCTTACCGCAAAGGGCTTTGAGACTGTGGCCGTTGGCAAGATAGAGGATATATTTCACAAGCGGGGCATAACCACCGTAAATCATACCACCAACAACCCGGCAGGCATTGAGGCCACCATAGATTTCCTGAAGAACGGCGTCGGAAGCTTTATATTTACCAACCTGGTGGATACCGATGCGCTGTACGGACACCGCAACGACGTAGAGGGCTACGGCAAGGCTCTGGAGTATTTTGACAGCAAGCTGCCGGAGATAATGGGTGCGATGACCGACGAGGATATACTCATAGTTACTGCCGACCATGGCTGCGATCCCACTTTCCCCGGAACTGACCATACCCGGGAGTATATACCTATACTGGTTTATGGTAAAAAGCTTAAGGAAGGCGTGACAATAGGCACACGAGAGACCTTTGCCGATATAGGCTGTACCGTATATGAGTATATAACAGGCGAATCCTGGAGAACAGGTACCTCCTTCCTGAAGGAAATACAGTAAAAATTTAATACATGGCGCAATAATGGCCCCCTTTGCCTAATATTATTAAATAACGGCAAAGGAGGTCTTTTTATGGGTAAAAGGTTGGCGGGGACGCTGTTGGCTGTGGTACTGCTCATAAGCTTTGGAGCGGCATATGGTGAGGAGTATCCGGTGGACGTATCCGGCATGAAGGCGGCTGTGCTGTGCAGCCAGGATGGTCAGAGCATAATTGAATACAATTCGGCCGAAAGGCTGGAGGTGGGAGGTCTGGGGCGGCTGGCGCTGCTGCTGGCTGCGCTGGTGGTCCTGCTGGCGGGGGTGACCTTTGCCATCCGGAAGGAGCTGGCTCTGCTGGACGTGCTCACCCTGGGCAAGGCCCAGGCCATCAACCTGGGGGTGGACTACGACCGGGGCATCCGCCGCCTGCTGCTGGGGGTTACCCTGTACATCGCTGTGGCCACCGCCATGGTGGGTCCCATCTCCTTTCTGGGCCTCATTGTGGCCAACCTGTCCCGGCAGCTGCTGAAAACCTACCGCCACAGCCAGCTCATCCTGGGCTCCGCCCTGTTCGGCATGATCGTGCTGGTGGGCGGGCAGCTCATCGTGGAACATGTGTATTCCTACTCCGTGCCGGTGAGCGTGTTCATCACCGTGGGCGGCGGCCTTTACTTCCTCTATCTCCTCCTGACAAGAAAGAAGGTGTGACCATGCGCGTACAAGAACTGACAAAACAGTATGACGGAAAAACCGTAGTGGATGGCGTGAGTTTCGCCATCCCCAAGGGCAAGGTGATTTCCCTGATTGGTCCCAACGGTGCGGGCAAGTCCACCGTCATGGGCATGATCTCCCGGCTTATCGCCCACGACAGCGGACTGGTGGACTTCGAGGGCAAGGACATCGGCAAATGGAAAAGCAAGGAGCTCTCCAAGCGCCTTGCCATCCTGACCCAGTCCAATAACATCCAGATGAAGCTGACCGTGCGGGAGCTGGTGACCTTCGGGCGCTTTCCCTATTCAGGCAACCGTGTCACCCCAGAGGATCAGAAGATCATCGACCGGGCCATTGCCTACATGGAACTGGATGAGTTCCAGGATCGCTTCATCGACGAGCTCTCCGGCGGCCAGCGGCAGCGGGCGCTGATTGCCATGGTCATCGCCCAGGACACCGAGTATGTGCTGCTGGATGAACCCACCAACAATCTGGATATCTACCACGCCACCAACATGATGAAAATCGTCCGCCGCCTCTGCGACGAGCTGGGGAAGACGGTGATTTTGGTGTTGCATGAGATCAACTATGCGGCATTCTATTCCGACTATATCTGTGCCTTCAAGGACGGAAAAATCGCTAAGTTTGGCACTGTGGAGGAGGTGATGACGAAAGAGAACCTGTCGCAGATCTATCAGGTGGACTTCGAGATCCTGACCATTGCGGGCAAACCCCTGTCCATCTACTATTGATCCCATATTTTCAGTACTTTTAAAAAGGAGTAACCAAAAATGAACATGAAAAAGATGCTTTCTCTTGCCCTGGCCGGTGTGATGGCCCTGAGCCTCATGGCCTGCTCTGCCCAGAATGGCGGCGATTCTTCCGAGAATACCTCCAGCCAGTCCAGTGAGGAAACCCAGAACAACGAAACCCCTGAGTCTGTGACCATTACCAGCCTCAATGCCAACAAGGAGGCGGCGGAGCTGGAGGTGCCGTATGATCCCCAGCGCATCGCTATCCTGGATATGGCCTCTCTGGACATACTGGATGCCCTGGGTGTAGGCGACCGGGTGGTAGGCACCGCCTCCACCAGTCTGGAGTATCTCCAGGACTACATCAATGACGATATCGCCAACCTGGGCACCATCAAGGAGGCCGATCTGGAGGCCGTCATGGCCTGTGAGCCGGATGTCATCTTCATCGGCGGCCGCCTGGCTTCCAGTTATGACGCCCTCAGCGAAATCGCTCCTGTAGTCTATCTGGCCACGGATACTGAGCTTGGGGTCGTGGAGAGCGTGCGGCAGAATGCCACTACCATCGCCTCCATGTTTGGTCTGGAGGACAAGGTAGACGAGTTGATGGCTGACTTCGATGCCCGCATTACCGCCCTGTCCGAATTTGCCGCCGGTAAGACTGCCATCGTGGGTATGTGCACCAGCGGCAGCTTCAATGTGCTGGGCAACGACGGCCGCTGCTCCATCATCGGCGTGGAAGTCGGCTTTGAGAACATCGGTGTTGACGCCAATATTGACACCTCCACCCACGGCAACGAAGCTTCGTTCGAGTTCATTGTGGAGAAGGCCCCCGACTATATCTTCGTTATGGACCGTGACGCCGCCATCGGCACCGACGGCGCACAGCTGGCCCAGGAGATCATGGAGAATGAACTGGTGATGGGAACCGATGCCTACAAGAACGGCAACATCGTCTATCTGGCTCACCCCGCCGTGTGGTACACCGCCGAGGGCGGCATCACCGCGCTGGATCTCATGCTGCAGGATCTGGAGAGCGAGCTGCTGGGTTAACGCTGTTTCAGATAGAGTATTACGGCCTTTCTCCAAAGAACTCATATATCGTTTTCATCGAACTTGACTACTAACGAAAGGAGTGCTTACCATGGATCAGGAAAACAGAATGCCTCTTATTGGTGACAAGGCTCCGTCCTTCGAGGCTGTCACTACGCAGGGTCCTATCAAATTCCCGGAGGATTACGCTGGCAAATGGGTGATCCTCTTCTCCCATCCTGCGGATTTCACCCCAGTCTGCACCACGGAGTTTATGACCTTCGGCTCCATGATCGACGAGTTCAAGGCTCTCAATACTGAGCTGGTGGGCCTTTCAGTGGACTCCATCTACTCCCACATCGCCTGGCTGCGGAAGATCCAGGAGCTGGAGTGGAACGGTAAGAAACACATCAATGTGACCTTCCCCCTCATCGAGGATATCCGCATGGAGGTGGCCAACAAGTACGGCATGATCCAACCGGGGCAGTCCAATACCCAGGCGGTACGGGCGGTGTTTGTCATCGACCCCAACGGCGTGGTGAGAACCATCCTGTACTATCCGTTGTCAACGGGTCGCAACTTTGACGAGATCAAGCGCATCATCCTGGCGCTCCAGAAAGCGGACGCCGATGCCTGTGCCACCCCGGCCGACTGGCGGCCCGGCGATGATGTCATCGTACCCACCGCTGGCAGCTGTGGCGTAGCCAAGGAGCGGATGGACAACCAGAGCGAGAATCAGTATTGCCTGGACTGGTTCATGTGCTTCCGCAAAGAGTCGAAGTAATACTAAGTTAATTCCCCAATAACAGAAAACCGGTCGAGATTTCATGCACGAGATCTCGACCGGTTCTTTTTTGTTGTATTTCGGTGATTTTGCAAAGACTCTCGGTGATAACCAATAGAAAATGAGCTTCAGAATTTGCAACTGCGTTTATAATTAATTTGCCGTTCCCATTTGAAATGCCGACCGTCCAATATGCTGGAAAAGTATTGCTATGCCTCCTGCGAGCCTCATTTTTCTATCTTTTCTGGTGGTATAAATTCTAATAGATCGCCGATCCCACAATTCAACACCGTACAAAGCCTTGCGAGGACATCTATATCTAAACGAGTAATTTGGTTTTTACAATAATTATTGATCTGCGTCCGCTGCATCTCAGCCCGATGGCTCAGCATGTTCTTGCTAAGACCGGATGCCTTCAACAGCTCGTCCAGCTTAATCCGAATCGTTCCATATTCCACTTGCCAACCCTCCGACCACAAGAAATATGTTGACAAGTTTAGTGTACCCTTGGTAGAATAGAAAAATAAGATGTAGAAAGTCTTGTCAGACTAATTGCACATATATAATGTACAATTTTGGCTTGTGCTTTTTAGCCAATATGAATATATAATAATACAAAAAGCGGATAATCTTCAAATTTCAGCAAAACTGCCTAAAACCTAAGCGATTTCTAAGAAACCCCTAAAAATTCCCTATTATAATACCCCCATCGAAACGGTGAGGGGAAACGCACTTTTTGTCTGTTATCCCCGCAAGGGGAGAATATGGCAGGAAATCGTATAGGGAGCAATGAACACCCGCCGGGGGTCAGGGAAAAAAGAACAACATTACATACCGCAATCCTCCAAGGGGTTGCGGTTCTTTTTTATTCGACACCATTTGTCCTTACTCACTATATACCGCTAAAGCTCGGCAAATATTTCTCTTCGTATGCACTCACCGCACGGTGGGTGCATTTTTTGTTTGTCGAAAAATGGCGGCCTCTGCTCAGCGTCCGGTATGTCCGGTCGCTCCATTGCCGCGACCCACCGCTCCGAAATTTGGTTCGCATCCAAATTTCAGAAGACGGAGTAAATCACCATGTACTTTAATAGAGAGGACTATGGTTCAAGGATCAGGAGCTTGCGAAAAAAGCGTGGGCTCACACAGGAGCAGTTGGCAGAGAAGATGAATGTCAGCACTCCATACATCGCAAAAATCGAAACCGGAAAGCAAACTGGCCCAGTCGAGCTGGCCGTAGAGTTTGCAGCATTCTTTGAGGTTTCTCTGGATTATCTCCTGGTGGGAAAAGGAGATTTTGCAGAGGAACAGAAGCGCGGACTGCGGATGGCCATCTCTCTGCTGTCCGAATTGGAGGCATCCCTCTAAAAACTTTCCATTTTGGGTTGGTAAACTTTCCATTCTGTTTCTGTTGGAAGAATACGCTCGGAGTTACAATCTTCGTGAGATCAAAACATCTCAGCGAACCTTGAAAAACACCGCCCCAGGCGGTCATATCCGGCAACTTGAATACCTTAGCTGATCGGGAGAGCGTCAGGCCGAGTGCGCGAAGACCACCTGTGCGGAGCAGATCCGCATCAAAGGACGGCCAAATAAGGTGCAGAGCGATACCCACTCAGGCCAAGGCAGCCTTGGCAAGCTGTCCCCGCCATGACCCCGTCAGCCTACAATGATACTTCTGCTTACGCAGCTCGGAGAGATCCTCGGAGGGGTGAGAGTCCCATGATGTGCGCCAGCACAGTTCAAGTTGCCGCCCTGCCTGGGGAAGTAGTGTCGAATACAGGCGACTAAGCAGCATCAAGAAACAAAGGGCCGCTCCAGACTCGGAGCCTACACTCGCTCACCTGACCTTTGGGAGCGGCCCTCTGTTTTTCTTTTGATAGCAGAAATATGGGATCTGATCACAGTACATCCTCTTCTTCTCAACCTCCGTTTCTCTGAGTTCTTCATCTTTCCCCCTCTACACTCCTCTTCCTTTTCTCCTCAAACTCCCTGATTGGGTCCCATATTTCTGTTATCAAAACAAATCCACGAAAGCGAGGAACCGAGATGACAAATATCGATTTGTGCGGCATTGCCCAACTGCTCCGCACGCTGATAGAGCAGAAGAAAACCACAGAAAGAGAGGCCCGCAAAATTTTGGCCAGAATTGCCGCACAGACCGGTGCGGACATTATCCTTTCTTTCTGAAATCGCACTCTTTTCAATAGCTATTTCAAAGGTGTTGTGGTATTGTTTGTGTTGCAAAAAAGGAGGTGAACTGACATGGCGGAAAAGCTGATGACCGACGGCAGCATGGCACTTCGAGAAAAGCAATACCGGGTCATCACCATCGAGGCAACCGAAAAGCCCCAAAACGCCAAATTGCGGGTTGCGGCATACGCCCGTGTCAGCTCCGCCTCTGATGACCAACTTAACTCCTTCGCCGCCCAGAACCGTCACTACAGCGACCTGATCTCCAGCAAGGAAAACTGGAGAATGGTTGACATATACGCAGATGAGGGTATCACTGGGACATCGGCTGAAAAGCGTGAGGACTTCCAGCGGCTCTTGGCAGATTGCCGCAGAGGGCTGATCGACAGGGTGCTGGTAAAATCCATCTCCCGCTTTGCCCGCAATACCAAGGAATGCCTGGAAACCATCAGAGAGCTGAAATCACTCGGTGTCGGCGTCTACTTCGAGAAAGAGAACATTGACACTGCGACGATGTCCGGCGAAATGATGACTGCGCTCTTCGCATCCTTCGCCCAGGCCGAGAGCGAATCCATCTCTGGCAATATGAGGTGGGGCATTCAAAAACGAATGCAGGCCGGAACATATATACCCGCAAACTTGCCATACGGATATACTCTACAGGATCATTCCATACGCATTGTGGAGGAACAAGCTGTTATCGTACAACGGATATTCAAAGAGTATCTTTCCGGCAAAAGTACAGAGCGGATAGCGTCTGACCTGCGAGAAGAAGGCATCCCGTGTAAATCTGGTGAAGTCGCTTGGGATTCAACTGCTATTCGATATATTATCTCGAATGAAAAGTACATTGGCGATTCTGTGTGGCAAAAATACTTCTCAACAGATACGCTTCCATATAAATGCCGGCTGAACCGAGGGCAGAAAGTTTCTTACTACGCATACGGGACACACGAAGGAATCGTACCAAAAGAAGATTTTGAGAAAGCAAATGCTTTGATGAAATCTCGTGCTCAGAAGATTACATTAACGAAAAACAGTCCGTATGCGTTTCGGAAAAAGATAGTATGCGGCGACTGCCAGTCACTATTTCGTCGCAAGGTTGTGCGCGGCATCACATACTGGGTATGTATAGGACACGATAAAAAGAGACATGGCCTCAAATGCGGCATTACACCAATTGCAGAAGATGAAATAACAAATGCTTTCATCCGCCTATACTATAAGCTCAAGCACCATGGCGAACCAATCCTCATGGGAATGATCACCTCGCTCCAAGCCATCCGCAACCGCCGGATGCTCTGGAGCCTGGATGTCATTGAACTCAACAAGCAAATATCCGATCTTACCAGTCAGAATCAAATGTTGGCCACACTGAAACAACAGGGCCTCATTGATCCTGACATTTTTATATCCCAGAGCAATGAGTTGACCGAGCAGCTCCGCGCTGTAAAGCTGAAAAAGGAGCGTCTTCTGGCCGTCGATGGCGACAACACCATCGCCCAAACAAGAGAGCTGATGGAAATCTTGGATGATGGCCCGGACTTCCTTGACAGCTTTGACGCAGAGCTGTTCGGTGAGCTCGTTGAAACAATCATCGTGGAAAGCAATGAGCGAATCCGCTTCCGCCTGAAAAACGGGCTGGAGCTGTCCGAAACCATAGAAAGGACGGTGCGCTGATGGGCAATCGGAAGCAGCCGTTTGGCTACAGGGTGGTTATGGGCGAAATTGCCCTCCATCCGCAGGAATCAAAGCTGGTAGAGTACATCTTCCAACAATACCTTGCGGGTGCCACCTACAACACCTTGGTAGAGGAGCTTCGGGAACAGTCAATTCCCTATGACGAGGGAAAGCTATGGAACAAAAACATGGTTGCCCGAATTCTGGAAGACAGCCGCTATACGGGAGAGCGCGGCTATCCGCCGGTCATTGATCGAGAAGCCCTGGAGAAAGCACTGGAAAAGCGAAGCGCAAAACAGACGGCAGCTCCCAAAACGGACACGCAGAAGCTCCTCCGCCGCTTCAGCGGGCGGCCATCGACAGCGCGCATGGAGCGGCAGGTGCTGAATCTGCTCAACAGCCTGATCGTATCGCCGGAACAGCTCCGGCTTCCGGCAACAGCGCCGCCTGATCGATCCACTGAACTGAACCTGCAGCGTGAGCTGAACAGGGTGATGGAATGTCAGCCAATCGACGAGGATGCCGCAAAGGCGTTGATCCTGTCCATCGCTGCGGCTCAGTACAGCACCGTCGACTCCCGCGAATACGAAACGGTTCGTCTGCGCAGAGTGTTTTCCGGGCGTCAGCCCATGACTGCGTTGGATGCAGAACTGCTTCAAAGATCAGTGTCCGCCATCCATTGTCATAACGATGGAACCCTGAATATCCAGCTAAAAAACGGTCAAGTGATCGGGAAGGAGTGAACAGTATGAGAGAAAGCCCACCCAAAGTCATCACCATACCCGCAAAGCCGGAGGTCGCAAGCCGGCAGGCGGTCCAGCGCCAGCTTCGCGTGGCTGCCTACTGCCGGGTATCCACCGATGACGAGGAGCAGCTCACCAGCTATGAGGCCCAGCAGAACTACTACACCGACAAGATCATGACCAACCGGGAGTGGACCATGGCCGGGATCTTCGCAGATGAGGGCATCACAGGGACATCGGCTCGGAAGCGGCCCGAATTCCTGAAGATGATCCGGCTGTGCAAGCAGAAGAAGATCGACATCGTCCTGACCAAATCCATCTCCCGCTTCGCCAGAAATACGGTGGACTGCCTGAATTACATCCGGGCCCTGCGGGAATTGGGCATTGCGGTCATCTTCGAAAAAGAGAACATCAACACGCTGGAAGCCGACAGTGAGATCCTCATCACCATGCTCGGCGCCTTCGCCCAGGCGGAAAGCGAGAGCATCAGCGCCAATGTCCGCTGGGGTAAGCGGCAGGCCATGCGCGAGGGCAAGGCAATCATACAGTATAACCGGCTGTACGCCTATGAAAAAGGCGAGGACGGCAAGCCGAAAATCATCCAGGAGCAAGCAGAAGTGGTTCGTTCGATCTATGACCAGTATTTGAGCGGAGCCAGCCTTCGGATGATCAAAGACAGGCTGGAAGCGGAGCAGATCCCCAATGTGACCGGCGGCTCCCAATGGACGATCACGGCAATTCGAAGCATCCTGACCAATGAGAAGTATTGCGGAGATGTCCTTCTCCAGAAGACCTATATCAGTGACTGCATCAGCCGCAAGGTCATCCGCAACACGGGGCAGCTCCCCATGTATCTGGTGCAGAACCATCATGAGGGCATCGTGGAGCGCAAAACCTTCGATGCGGTACAGGCAGAGATGGCGCGGCGCAGTGCCGGGAAAAGCCCTTCCAAAAAGAATGCCCCCACGGGGATGACATCCTATGCCAGCAAATACGCCTTGTCGGAGCGCCTTGTCTGCGGCGAATGCGGCACCCTGTACCGCCGCTGCACCTGGTCCAAGCAAGGCAGGAAGCGCATCGTGTGGCGCTGTGTCAGCCGGTTGGACTACGGCACCAAGTACTGCCACAACTCACCAACGCTGGACGAGGAACCGCTCCAGAAGGCAATCCTCGCCGCAATCAACTCCGTCATGAGCCAAAAGAGTACGCTGATCCGGCAGATCACCTCTGCTATGGAGATGGAGCTGGCTCCGGTTCCAGGAGAGAGCATGAGTCTTGCCGATATTGAAAGGCGGCTGGGCGAGCTGAACGACCAGACCCGTGAGCTGGTGGCAGAATCCGCCCGAGCGGAGGATGCCACCGCCTGCACCGCCCAGCTGAGAGCTGTCATGAATGAGGCTGCCGTACTGAAAGAAAAGCGGGCCCTGATCGAAGAACAGCGTCAGAGCAACGCTCAGGCTGTACGGCGCATTGAAGATGCGGCTGCCGCGATGGCTCAGGCGTCCACCCACATCAGCGAATGGGATGAAGCTCTCATCCGGCAGCTGGTGGATACGGTCAAGGTCAACTCAGCGGAGAAAATCACGGTCTTCCTCCGCGGCGGCGTTCAGGTGGAGCAGGATATGATATAATAAGCAAAAGAAGGTGAACCGAAATGATCTATGCAACCGGCGATACCCATGGCAACTTCCAGCGGTTCGCACCCGAACACTTCCCCGAGCAGGCCGGAATGACCAAGGAAGACTATATGATCATCTGCGGAGATTTTGGCGGCGTATGGGATGGGGGCAAGAAGGAGGAGCGGAATCTGGACTGGCTGGAGGATCTGCCCTTTACCACGCTGTTCATCAGCGGCAACCATGAAAACTTCGACCTGCTGAGAAAATACCCGACAGAGGAATGGAACGGCGGAAAGATTCAGCGAATCCGGCCTCATGTGATCCACCTGATGCGCGGGCAGGTCTTTGACCTGCAAGGATACTCCTTCTTCACCATGGGCGGTGCCAGGAGCCATGACATCGAGGACGGTATTCTGAACCCCAAAGCACCCGATTACGAAGAACAATACTGGGCCCTTCGCAGAATGGGCGCCCGATTCCGGGTCAACCACCGATCCTGGTGGAAGCAGGAGCTTCCCAGCAAGACGGAATATGAGGAAGCCCAGCGCAGTCTGGAGCGTATTCAATATGAGGTGGACTATGTAATCACCCACTGTGCCCCCAGCAGTATTGTGGACATACTGGGAAATGGCGGCTATGTTCACGACCACCTGACCGACTTCTTGGAGGAAGTCAAAGAACGAGCCAAGTTCCACTACTGGCTGTTCGGACATTACCACGACAACAAAATCATCGACGACCGCTTCGTCCTGCTCTGGGAGCAGATGGTACAAGTGGTGTAACAGGCCAAAGAGAAACGCAGGAGGAACCTCCTGTGCTTCTCTTTGGCCTGTTTCTAAATAAGGCAGGTTCTGCCGGAAAGGAGAAGCCATGAACATCCGCAAAAATATCGATTATTCCGCCATGTTTGCGGCTCTGGAGGCTGCGCTGAGCGCCGAGATGCCCCAGATGCAACTCTGCTGCGAACTGGGCCGCATCGTCTGTTCCCGGCCGGAGAAAGGCGCGGCAGTGGCCGCAGCCGAACACCTGCACAGCCGTTTCCCCGATGCTTCCGGCTTCTCCCCACGGAACCTTCGCCGGATGCGAGAGTTCTATCGGATGTATGAGGACACCCCCGAATTGCTGACGCTGGCCATGGAGATCAGCTGGACACAGAATGTAGTCATCCTGGAAGCAGACATGGAGCCGGAGGAGCGGCGCTGGTATCTTCGTGCCGCTGGTCGTTTCGGCTGGTCAAAGGCAGAACTCCAGAGAAAAATCGATTCTGACGCCCATCTGGAAATCCAACTCGACGAATCTGAGATTCAGTGCTATACTGAGTGCGATAGTAATGAGTTGGAGTGTACGGAGCATGATCAGGATACTTTTTCTCTGCCACGGCAATATTTGCAGAAGCCCGATGGCCGAGTTTATCATGAAGGATCTGGTGAAGAAAGCCGGTCTGGAGCAGAGCATTCAAATCGAGTCGGCAGCTACCAGCACCGAGGAGATCGGCAATCCGGTGTATCCGCCGGCTCGCCGCAAGCTGTCCGAGCATGGCATCGACTGTTCCGGCAAACGAGCCCGGCAGCTTCTGAACAGCGATTACGAGAAGTACGACCTTCTGATTGGCATGGATCAAGCCAACCTGCGGAGTATGTACCGGATCTGCGGCGGCGATTTTGCCGACAAGATGCACCTGCTGATGGACTTTACCAACCGTCCCGGAGAGGTGGCCGATCCGTGGTACACCGACGATTTCGACACGACCTGGCGGGATGTGGAGGAAGGTTGCCGGGGATTGCTACAAAAAATAATCAGCAAGGAGGTGCGGACAAGTGGACAAGCTGGTTGTCAAGGGAGCGGAAATTAGTGTACAATGGAATTCCGAGCGAGATGACTTTATCAGCTTGACTGACATCGCCAAGCTGAAGGACAGTGACAATCCTCGCTACATTATCCAAAACTGGCTGCGGAACCGGAATACGATTGAGTTCCTGGGTGTTTGGGAATCTCTATACAACCCGTCTTTTAACCGTGTCGAATTCGATGCGTTTAGGCATCAGGCCGAGCGGCTGGCAAAGCTCAATGCCATCGCCATCAGCCAGATGGAAATCTTGATACAGGATCACCGCATCGAAGCTCTGGAGGCTCATAGCGGAAAACTATCTCCTATGGAGTAAAAAATAATAGGCAGGACGCTTGCGAACGGGCGAAGGCCGTGGCATCTATAGTGTTGTGATGTTCCACGTCGGAGCAAAGTCCGCTTTGCTCCGACGTCTTTTTATGCCTGCGGCAAAAAAGACGTCATCCGCCCGCTCCCTTGCTCCTCCTTTCCAAATCACAACCGCTGCGCTGGGTTGCGATTTGGTTTCGGATGCAAACCTGGAAACTGCGGCATCTATATTGTTTTGATGTTATACGTCGGAGTAAAGTCCGCTTTGCTCCCACATTCTTTTATGCCCGAGGCAAAGAGGCCATTCTCCTGAGTCCAACTTCAAAAAGGCGAGGCCAGTGTCATATAGGCACTGGCCTCTTTGTTTGTCTGAAATATACTTGACAGTGGTTTATGAATTTGACTCCAGGTAAATGGAATAATCCTGTTTTTCTGTTGCATACCCGATGATGGCAGCACCGGGAATACGGTCCTGAAGCTCCTTCAAAAGGTCCTGTGCGGAATCCTGGGGGAGGGCAATGAGCAGCCCGCCGCTG
>OLSX01002259.1_pt1 | contig 17301 bp, 18 predicted proteins | sample 1673141 | NCBI WGS metagenome assembly OLSX01 (sample SAMEA3136759, study PRJEB25190) | human gut metagenome | biome: human gut; feature: human-associated habitat; material: faeces | place: Austria | collected 2013
TATGGCAAGGATGCCATACCCTCCTACTATATGTAAAGATAATTCTGAACTGTTACTTATTAGGGTTCTTGCGGTCCTGATAAGAGGACGCGCAATATTGATTAGAGCTCAATCTCCTGAGTACGCTTAGCCCAGTCAAGGATCTTAACCTCAACGTTGATGTACTGATCGTTCTCATCATCTGGAATATTAGGCTTAACCTCAGGAACCTCAGGATAACCAAGATTGCTGATCTTGGTTACAGAAAGCGCGTACCAGTTGTTGCGGAGAACACCGTAGCGACCGAGGTACTTCTTGTTGCTTTGATCGAGTGTAAGTGAAGCATCTTTGTATGTAGGTTGACCAGGTTCCCAAGGAGTCAATGTATTAAAGTGCATGATGCGGGCGATATAGTAAGCCTCACCGTTGAGGTATGTTGAGATACCAACTTTTTCCTTATGAGTGGTTGGATCTTCTTCTGACAAACCAAGCTTCTCGTTGATTTCATTAATAACACCATCATCAACCTTTGATGTTATGGTACTTTCTCCTGGATCAAATTTGATATTCTCAGCAGCAACAAAGTGCTGACCAGCCTTTCCGCTAATGTTTGAACCCTTAGTAAGGTCTACGCTATACATTGCCTGCTCATCAGGATCTGTTATCTTCATAGCCTTGATAGCAAGGGTCTTAATCTGTGTCTCAAGATCAGCTTTCTTCCAGATAGCGGTATTGTTGCCGATCTTATAGAATGTCTCACCTGATGTAAATGTTTTAGGAGTGTAAACAGCCTTAAACACAACACGTGTTGTCTGACCCTGCTTCATGTTGTCAAGGTCGAAGGTGTTCTCAAGACAGTACTGAGGCTTTCCTGGAATGCCTTTAACATCACCATTACCGATCATATTGAAGGCATTCTTGCAGTTTGTCAAAGTCAGATTGTCTGTACCACTATAGTTAGGGTCTGTACCCCAATATACACGCTTGAAAGCAGAACTTGTATTATCATAGAAACGAGGCTCAGACCATACAGCCGACCATTCAGACTTTAGGTCAGCCTGGTGGATAGGGAAGGTATACTTGTTGGTCACATCAAGCTGCCAATTCACAATTTTAACATTGTCACCTTTATAAGTACCTGCATTAATTGGATAATTAGGAGCAAAATCATCCATTGTAACCTTAGCCAAACCACGCTCTACGTAAACTACTGTAGCTGGATTTGCCTGAGCCTGCTCACGTGATGCATAGACAGAATTTAAATCTACAAGTGTTGTTGGATCTTTTGTAGCTTCATACTTTGGAGCATTTGCCATAAAGATACCGTCTGCGGTGCTTTCATATTTAGGTGCATTAGCATTACCAACAGCTGCACTCCAAGTATAATACGAATCACCCACATCAGGCAATGTAACTTTCTTAGTAGTAGCATCCACATCATTATTAAGGAGCACCAATGCCTTATAGCTAGTACCAACTTTTACATTGTGGAGTTGTACAGTAACAGCAGCCGCTGTTGTTACACCATTATCATCAGTATCTTTGGTCCAAGGATTCATTGTACCAAGCTCGGCACTTTCAACAAATTTTCCGCTGTTGTCGAAAATAAGAATTGTACCGTTCTTTACCTCATACTCAGCAGCTGTACCTTCAGCAAATGTAGGCTTACCATCATCAGCAGCACGTGTACCGCTTGTAGTCGGCAGATTGATCTTGAACGAAGCATACGCAGTACCTGCCTTGTCTGCACCCTCGTTAGCATTAGGATTAAGGTTGTCGTTGCTTGAGCAACCTACCAAGGCTGTAGCCATTACAGCCATTCCGAATAGATTTTTAACATTCTTCATAATAAAAAGAATTTAGTGAATATAATTGTTTAACTTAAAAATTTTGATCGTAACGTGGTGGGAAGGAATGTATTATTTGGCGTTGGCTATGCGCTGTGCGTTAGCCTTTGCGTCCTCCGAACCAGCTGCAGCTGCATCGGCAAACAGCTGGCGAGCCAACTGATAGTCTTTTTTCATTACAGCCAAGGCGCCACGCGCGTTAAGGGCTGCAGCCGAGTTGTCGGCCTTCTGCAGATGCTTCTCAGCCGACGCAATGTCGCGGCGTTGAAGGTCGGCACATGCGGCATTAAGGTTGGCAGTTGGGTCGTCGGGGAACATGCGCACGGCAATATCGAACACCTCGTTAAATTCTGCCGAACCCGGCTCCATTGTCTGTGCCACCAGGAACATCTCCTGTAGCGACAGCTGCTGCGGACGGGTCTTAAGTATCTGTTTGGCTTCCTCAACCGAGAAAGGCCTTACCGTATAGCTCACGGTGTAGTCGCTATGGCGCAAGCGCGGATAGATGTCGCTCATTATCACGGCATAGTCGTGTGGATAGAGCTGGCGTATGCGCTTGTCCTTGTCGTCGGGCGCAAGGCTCGAGTTCGAAATCTTTATTATCTCCTCCTTGTTAGCCAAGTTAGACTGCTGCACCTTGCGGCGGAATCCGTTCCAGTCCTCAGGTGTAGAGTTTGAGCTGAACAGCTTGGCGTTGATAGGATAAAGATTTGCCACATAATTCTTTAGCGAAGCGGCACGCTCGCGAGCCAATCGCTCGTTGTTGGCGTAAGGACCGTCGGGCGAGGCAAAACCATGAATGTTGATGCCCGTAATCTGCACGTTCTTGTCCTCGCGCACAAGGTCGATGGTCTTTGTAATCTTTGCCAATTCGCGTGAGTTGTCGAACAGGTCTACCACGATGTCGGTCTTGTTTACGCGGAAGCTTAGGTAAGCCTCGCCCTTCTCGGCGCGCTGCTTGCGTGCCTCGGCAGCCGGCTTAACAAATGTAAGGGCTGGCATCCAAGCGCCAAGGTTGTCGATAGTGGTGATAAGCGTGCGGTCTTGATTCTTAAGGTCGCCACATCCGCAAAGGTCCTGTGCGGCAAGCACCTGCAGCTGGTCGGCCTCAACTGGGCGTATGCGCTCTACCGACTGGCTGTAGATAATGCTCTGCTCGGTACCATTCTTGCGCAACACAACGATAGGCTGCTCGCCCTCCATGTTCTTGGCGTTGAGTTTGCCGGCACGCTGCATGCGAATATGCTGCGAACGACCGTTGATGATGATAGGCTGCAAAGCAGTAGTGTCGCCGTCGGCGGCAAGCAACGGAGTAAGTATAAGTTGCTGCTCGGCCTTGAGCTTAAGGTTGTTGAGGTTCAGTCTGAACGCAACATCCACCCGTTTGTTCTCTACATTAGTCTGCACATTGTCAATAGTCACGGCACCCGAAGCAACGGTCTGCGCCATGGCAGAGCTGCAAGTGGCTGCTCCCATGAGACATGTCAGAAAAATGCGTGTCAATGAATTGGTCTTCATAACTCCTGGGTTTGTTATATTGTCTATTGAAGATTCTATACTTAGAGTTTTCTGTGTAAAGCCTCTGGTTTAAATCTTTTTCTCTTAATTCTCTATATATTAGAATATGTAGGCAAAGCTTATTGCCGCCTTGGTAGGTCCCACATAGTTGCGGTGCGAGTCCTTAAGACACTTGGCGCAACGTCCGTAGAGCTTGTACGGACTGTAGGCATAGCCCACACCAAGCGAAGCCTCGAGGTTCCAGTGTCGCGACAGCAACCATTGGTAGCCGTAAGTTACGCCGGCTCCCACGTACCATCCCTCGTAGTGGCGTCCACGTTTGGTCTTGGCCAGGGTGCCGAAGGGCAGGTCAACATTCTTGACGTTGTACTCGCCTACCAGAGCGTGCACACCAAAGAAACTGCCTCCAAAGCGTTGGCAAGTCCACCAGCGATATTCGGGCTCGATGTTCCAAATGCGCACCCTCTTCTCTCCTGAGAAAGTCCACGGGTTGAGCGTGGCAAACACTTGTGCCGTCTGCTTCTCGGCTGTACCTATCTCCACACCAGCGTTGAGCGATGTTGTAGCCCAGCCCAAGAGATTGGTCTTCAATGCCACGTCCTGTGCCTTAACTGTGCCAGTCGTTGCAAGTAGCCCCATTGCCATTCCTAATATGTATGAATGCTTCATCGTTTTAGGCTTTTTATTTTATCTAATTAATTATTACTATCGGTTTAAGTAAGATATTGAATTCCATATTTAAAATGTCCATGTCACATTGTTATTGTATGAGTCACATTTGTGGTTGTTTTGTAAGAATCAAATCTTATTTTGTCTTGTGCGTTTGCAAAGATATTAGGAAATATTATAGGTCGTATAAAAAATTCGTGAAAACCGTTACATTTTGCATGAAAACGTTTACATAGACGAAATAAGGGTAAAATTGACACTAATCTATCGAAAGACAGGAGAACAAGAGAACATGGTTTTTTGGAAGACATGAGAACAGAAGAACACGGTTTTTGGGAAAGACATGAGAACAAGAGAACATGGTTTTGGAAAGACATGAGAACAGAAGAACATGGTTTTTTGAAAGACAGGAGAACATGAGAACAAGAGAAGAAGGGCAAAGGATTGTTTGAGCAAAACGAGAACAAGAGGTTTGGTTGGGCTTTGCCCAACACCCGTTTCTTGCGGTATCCTCACTTAAACTATTGGATTTTTCACTTTTAACTCTTCACTTTTCACTTAACTATTGGATTCTTCACTTTTCACTTTTCACTTAAACTCCCTCTTCGTTCTTCACTTTTCACTTAACATATGGATTCTTCACTTTTCACTCTTCACTTTTCACTTAACTATTGGATTCTTCACTTTTCACTCTTCACTTTTCACTTAACATATGGATTCTTCACTTTTCACTCTTCACTCTTCACTTATAATAAGTGAACGCATACATTACTTTTATAAGACAAGGAAATGTTAAAAAATGAGCAATGAAATACAATTAAGGACTTTTTGTTTCTTGTTTATGAAACACAATGCCTAACTTTGCAATAAAAAGAAAATGTATGGTACAAAATATCTTCCGACTTGTCTTAACAGACGAGGCACATAACTTTATAGAGAGCTTACCCGAAGCGGTATCCTACAAAATCTACTACAACATCAAGCGTGTTGCAGGTGGTGAGCGCAACAAAGAACTTTTCAAGAAATTAGAGAACTCGGAGATATGGGAATTTCGTACATTATACAACAAAACTGCTTATCGTTTGTTCGCCTTTTGGGATAAGGATAAAGACACATTGGTAATTGCCACTCACGGCATCATCAAAAAAACTCAAAAGACCCCAAGCAAGGAAATAGCGAAAGCAGAAGCAATAAGAAAAGAATATTTTAAAAATAAATAATTATGGCACAGATGAATCTAACCCCATTGGACGATGTGCTTGACAAGCACTTTGGAAAAGTAGGTACTCCTAAACGTGACGCTTTTGAAAGTGATGTAGATGAAGCATTGCACGCCTACCGTTTGGGAGAGGCCATCAAGAAGGCTCGTATAGAGCAGAACTTGACACAAGAACAACTTGGTGAGCGTATTGGTGTAAAAAGAGCTCAAATTTCCAGATTGGAGAGAGGCTATAGTATAACTATACCTACTATGCGCAGAGTTTTTAAGGCTCTCGGTGTGGTAAATGCAACGATCGATTTGGGAGTTGCCGGAAAAGTTGCACTATGGTAATATGAACAAGATAACTATGCTTGGCACGGGCAGCGCCACAGTATCCCACATTTACAACACTTGCTTTGTGCTCTCTACCTCTACCACACAACTGCTTGTCGACGCTGGCGGAGGCAACGGCATCCTTGCACAACTGCGCAAGGCTAACATCTCTATCGACTCTATTCACCACCTATTTGTAACACACGCCCATACCGACCATATACTGGGCGTGATATGGATTGTGCGCATGGTGGCACAATGCAAGGGCTACGTGGGACAGCTGCACGTCTACGGCAACGACAAGGTGATGAGCGTGGTGCGCACCATCATCGACATGGTTCTGGCTAAGAAACAGCTGGACAAGGTTGACGAGCGCGTGGTGTTCCACCAACTGACGGATGGCGAGGAGTTCGACGTGGGCGACATGAGACTCACTTGCTTCGACATCCACTCTACCAAGGAGAAACAGTTCGGTTTCCGCGCTCTTCTGCCCCACTCCGTCTCGCTGGCGTGCCTGGGCGACGAGCCTTACAACCCCATAAACCGACCTTATGTGGAACACGCCGACTGGATGATGTGTGAGGCGTTCTGCCTATAAGCTCAACGCAACACCTTTAAGCCTTACGAGAAATGCCACAGCACGGCTCTCGACGCGGGCAAGCTTGCCGCACAACTCGACATCAAGAACCTTATCCTCTATCACACCGAGGAGAAGACTATCGATACGCGCAAACAGACTTACACCCAAGAGGCCGCTCAATTCTTCAAAGGCAGGATTGTTGTGCCGGATGATTTGGAGGAAATAGAAATAAACGTAGGAGGTACGGTCTCCGAACCGTACCACGCAAGCGGCTATTAGACAAGAGAACATGGTTTTTGGGGAAGACATGAGAACAGAAGAACATGGTTTTGGAAAGACATGAGAACAAGAGAACATGAGAAGAAGGGCAAAGGATTGATTGAGCAAAACGAGAACAAGAGGTTTGGTTGGGCTTTGCCCAACACTCGTTTCTTGCGGTTTCCTCACTTAAACCATTGGATTCTTCACTCTCAACTCCTCAACTCTCAACTCTCAACTCCTCAACTCTCAACTCCTCAACTCTAAACTCTCAACTCTAACATACACTTATGGACATAGAACACGTAAGAGACTATACTTTGTCGCTGAACGGGGTTACTGAAGACCAACCGTTTGGCGACGACAACATTACCTTCCGCGTGGAGGGCAAGATTTTCATGTGCCTATGGCTGGGCACGGGCAATTATAACGTGGACAACGACAGCCTGAGATTTGCTTGCAAGCTGACACCCGAACGCAACGAGGAACTGCGCGAGCTATACGAAAATATAACGCCCGCTTTCCATTGGAACAAGAAACATTGGAGCGACGTGTACTTCGAACAAATGGAACCCGACTTTGTGATGGGGATTATAAGGGAATCGTATGGGGTTATTGTGGGGAAAATGAAGAAGAAAAAACCAGCCTCTCCACAATAGGGAGGGGAGTAAGCAGATTATCTAACTCAAATATTTCACGACAAATTCTTCAGGAGTAAGAACTTCAGGAATTTGTCCTAATATGTTTTTATAATCTTTTTTGTTGATTGTAAGCAAAACATCGCAATCATGCTGCAACGCACAATGATATTGAAAACTATCTTCGATGTCAGTAAAACGTTTGTCGTTGATTGCTTCTGAGATAGTATCATGCGAACAGTCCTTAACTTCTGCCAAATCCAATTGGCCATTAAGGCCCATTCTTACCTTCTCGTTCAATTCTGGTTGGTGAACATCATTCTGTTTAAAAATACGCCCCAACAGGTATGTTATAGTATAAATACCTCCAACAGACACTATTGCTGACAGTTTGTTTTCTTTAATCGCCTTAAAAATCAAGAAAACCTTAGCTTCTTGTTTACGATGTGAAACAAACTCCATGAATATATTAGTATCAAGAAATACCTTCATAGTTTATATTTCATATTTATCTTCCAAATACTCATTCAATAGTTCATTGTCCGTGTTCTTGGTTTGAGCATATCCACGAAGAGATTCAAAGTCGTAATGCTTTTCTATTTTCGCTGTCGGTTTAGCCTTAGCTACCAATTTCTTAGCATACTCAGTCAACTCTTGCCTCAAAGCGTCTAACTGATAAGTCTGAGGAACGTCCAAAGATATATTAATAGTTGTTTGCATAGTTTTCCTTCCTTTTAAAAATGTTCTTGTTTCAGATAGCAAAGATACAATGTTATTGTGAATTTTGCAAGAAACAGCCAAACAGATTGGAGATTTGAAGAAATAAATGAGCAACCAACCACTACATATTGCCATTATAGGTGGCGGAGCGGCTGGCTATTTTGCCGCTATCGAAGCCAAACGCAACTGCCCTGATGCCGACATCACCATTTTTGAGAAGAGCAAGAAGAGACTCGAATTAGGAGTTAGGAATTAGGAATTGGTGCGCTGCACGCATTTTGAATTTTGGTTTAATTCCCACAGAACTCACAGAACGCACAGAAGCCTACGGGGATAAGCTTATGGAATCCACAGAATGGCCTACGCTTCGCGAGGCAAGAACGCACAGAAATGAAGGGTATATATTACAAGCAATCATTTCTGTGCACTCTGTCGTATGACGCACAGCGTCTATACGCTCTGTGAATTCGAAAAAACTAACACCCGTAGGCTTCTGTGTATTCTGTGAGTTCTGTGGGAACTAAACTCAAAAATCAAAAAATTCGGTAAATACCTTGACGCAATACTCATGGTCGCGCACGCTGCCCGTCTCGCGACAGCTGTGCATGGCCAGGATGGCGTTGCCCATATCTACACCACGCAATGGGATAGACGAGGCGAGGATGTTGCCGAGTGTGCTGCCACCTGCCACATCACTATGATTGACAAAGCGCTGGCATGGAACACCTGCCTTAGCGCACAAGCCAGCAAACACGGCTGCAGAGGCAGCGTCGGAAGCATACTTCTGTGCTGCATTAAACTTGATGACCGGTCCGCAGCCAAGCATAGGATGATTTGTGGGGTCGTACTTCTCGGCATAGTTGGGGTGCCATGCGTGGGCATTATCGGCAGAAATCATAAAGGCACGCTCCACAGCCTGATAGTAGGCCTCCTCGGTGTGGCTCTGCGCCAAGGCAATGCGCTTGAGCATATACGAGAGGAATGGGCTGCCTGCTCCCTGCTTAGTTTGCGAGCCTGTCTCCTCGTTGTCAAAGATGGCAAGCACTTGGGTGGTGTCGGTGTCGTGGGCAGCAAGCATTGCTTCGAGTCCGGCAAAACACATAGAGAGGTCGTCGAGACGTCCGGAAGAGATAAACTCGTTGTGCGCGCCGAAGGTGCAAGCAGGTGTGGTGTCGGCAAGATAGAGGTCGAAGTCGAGAATGTCGTGAGCCGTTACGGGGCGCTGCTTGCTTAGCTCGTCGACAATAATATTAAGCAGCATGTTGCCAGCCTCGAGCTGACTGTTGATTTGTCCGAGCAGCGGCAGCACATCCTTCTGCTTGCTGAGCTTTACGCCATCGTTTACCTGACGGTTGAAGTGAATGGCAAGATTGCTTATCTGCAACAAGGGGCGCTTGATATGCAGCAGCATGGTCTGCGGTTGCATAACGTCCTGAGAGCGTACAATGACACGTCCGGCAAGGGTGAGCGGACGGTCGAACCAAGTAGACATAATAGGTCCGCCATACACCTCGGTATTAAGCTTTACGAGTCCGCCCTCGACAAACATCTCGGCATTGGGCTTGATGCGGAACGTGGGCGAGTCGGCATGAGCGCAAATCATGTGGAAGCCAGCATCGGCAAGCGTTTTGGCGCCAATGCGGAAGGCAAATATAGACGAGTCGTTCTTGGTAACAAAGAAGCGGTCGCCCGCGTTAACCGTGCCAATAGGCAAGGCTGGGTTGAGGCGGCGGAATCCGCCAGCCTCAAGCATATCAGCGATGTTCTTAACAGCCAGAAAATTAACTGGCGAAGCATCGAGGAAAGATAACAGTCGATTTATCATATTTTTCACTATTTAATTTTTCACTTACATGTTTTAAGTTTTTATTAAGACAGGAGAACAAGTTTTATTAAGACATGAGAACAGAAGTACATGGTTTTGGGAAAGACATGAGAACAAGAGAACATGGTTTTTGGAAAGACATGAGAACAGAAGAACATGTTTTTGGGGAAAGACATGAGAACAAGAGAACATGAGAAGATGTGCAAAGGATTGCTTGAGCAAAACGAGAACAAGAGGTTTGGTTGGGCTTTGCCCAACACTCCTTTCTTGCGGTTTCCTCACTTAAGCCATTGGATTCTTCACTCTTCACTTTTCACTCTTCACTTAACTATTGGATTCTTCACTCTTCACTTAACCATTGGATTCTTCACTTTTCTCTTTTCACTTAACCATTGGATTCTTCACTCTTCACTTTTCACTTTTCCCTTCTATAGTCCTCTTGCTTTAAGCAATCCCGAGGCATCAGGAGTCTTCATACCAGTAAAGTCGGTAAACATCTCCATTTGGTCCTTAGTATTGCCACGGCTTAGTATCTTGTCGCGGAAAGCCTGACCTACGGCAGGGTCAAGAGCGCCATGCTGCTGGAAGTAGTCGGCAATGTTGACAGCAAGCACCTCGGTCCACAGATAGCTGTAATAGCCGGCAGCATAGCCCCCACCCCACACGTGGTTGAAGTAGGAAGTGGAATAGCGAGGCGGAATCTGCATGTTGAGCAGCCCCACGTTGTTGAGTTGTTCCTTCTCGAAAGCGCCAGCCATGTAAGGCGACGGCACCTCGTCGGCAGTAATCTTGTGCCATGCAAGGTCGAGGCAGGTAGAGGCAAGATTCTCGCCCAGGGCGTAGGCAGTCTGGAAGTTGATGCTCTTAAGCATGCGCTCCTTAAGGTCAGCAGGCATAGGCTGGCCAGTCTCAGTATGACGCGCAAAGTGGTCGAACACCTCGGGAATAGAGGCAAACGACTCGTTGAACTGCGACGGCATCTCGACAAAGTCGCGCGCTACGGCTGTGCCCGACAATGTATTGTACTGGCAGTTGGAGAGGATGCCATGGAGAGCGTGTCCAAACTCGTGGAACATTGTGCACACCTCGTCCCAGGTGATGAGCGAGGGCTGACCCTCAGGAGCCTTAGCATTGTTGCACACATTATATATTATAGGCAGCTGTCCGCGCTGGCGGCTCTGCTTGGCAAAAGCACTCATCCAGGCTCCGCCACGCTTGGTGGGTCGGCGGAAGAAGTCGCTGTAGAAGAGAGCTATTGGACGGCCGTTGCGGTCGATAACCTCAAACACCTTCATGTCGGGATGATAGGTAGGAATGTCCTTGCGCTGCTTGAAGGTAAGTCCGTAGACACGGTTGGCTGCATAGAACACGCCATTGACCTGAACGCTGTCGATATTGAAGTAGGGCTTAATCTCGTCGTCGGAGATGTTGAGCAGTTCCTTCTTCATCTTGGCCGAATAATAGAAGCGGTCGTAAGGCTGAAGCTTGAAATCGGGGCCCTCGGTCTTCTGTGCATAAGCCTCAATAGAGCGAGTCTCGGCATCGGCCTTTGGAGTGTACTCCTTGATGAGCTGTTGAAGGAAGGCGTCAACATTCTTGGTGTTCTTGGCCATGGTCTTCTCGAGCGAATAGTCGGCATAAGTGTTGTAGCCCATAATCTTGGCCTTCTCGGCGCGCAACTTGGCAATTTCGGTTACGATGGGGAAAGTGTTGAACTTGGGGTTGGTGGCGTCGGCACGATGGATGCTTGCCATGTAGACCTTGCGTCGCAGCTCGCGGTTCTGCAAACTGGCAAGGATAGGCTGCTGAGTGGTGTTGATGATAACCACGCAGTAAGGCGCCTTAGAGCCACGGCTCTCGGCATCCTTCTTGCATTGTGCAATGTCGGCGTCGCTGAGTCCGGCAAGCTGCTCCTTGCTGTCAACCCACACCACAGCGTTGTTGGTGGCTTCGGGCAGAATGTTGCCCCATTGCTGCTGAAGCTCGGAGATGCGCGAGTTGATTTGCTTCATGCGGTTCTTGTCGTTGGCAGAGAGCAAGGCGCCAGAGCGCACAAAGCCCTTGTAAATCTCCTCGGTAAGGCGCTTGTCCTCGCCCTTAAGCTTGGCGTACTCGTTGTCGTATACGTACTTGATACGGGCAAATAGAGGCTGATTGAATGAAATCTCGTTGTCGAGGGCGGTGAGCAGAGGCATTACCTTCTTCTCGGTGTCGGCAATGACGGGAGTCTTATGGGCACTTGTAAGGCCGAAGAAGACGCTTGACACGCGGTCGAGCAGCACTCCACTCTCCTCGTAGGCAAGGATGGTATTGGCGAAGGTAGGCTTCTTCTTGTTATCCACAATCTTCTGGATGTTGGCGCGTTGCACCTTGATGGCAGTTTCGATAGCCGGCAGATAGTCCGACTCATGTATACGGCTGAAGTCGGGAGCGCCAAAAGGCAACGAGCTTTTCTGCAAGAGGGGGTTGGTGCTGGTGCCCGAGCCTTGGGCAAACACGGGGGCAGGCATCTGCAAAAGTGCAGAGGCCAAGCCGAGGGTAAGGATAGTTCGGTTGATGTTCATAATAGCATTATTTTGTTAATACTCAAATACGACTAATAATCGGGCGTAAAATACTCAAATACGACTAATAATCGAGGACAGTATCTAAGCAATACCCAGCAATTCTATCTCGAAAATAAGCGTTGAGCCGCCAGGGATTCCAGGCTGCGAGAACTTGCCGTAGCCCATGTCGGCAGGGATGTAGACCTCCCACTTGTCGCCAACGCACATCTGCTGCATAGCTATGATCCAACCCTCGATAAGGTCGCACAAGCGCACAGCCAAAGGAGCTCCACCACGACTGGAGTCGAACTTCTTGCCGTTGATGGTGCGGCCCGTATAATGAGCGGTTACGATACTGCGAGGTGTAGGATGCTTGCCGTCGGCATTGCCCTGTGACAACACCTTATAATAAATGCCACGAGGAAGAGCCATTACGCCCTCCTCCTGAGCCTTGGCGGCAAGCCATTCGAGGTTTGCCTTAGCGTATTCACGTTTGTTCATATTGACAGTTGATTAGTTTTGTATGCAAAAATAAAGATTTTTCTTGACAAAACACGACAGTAATGAAAGAAAAAGAGTTTTATTAGGTCCAAACATTTACGTGTTTGCAATATTTTGGTTATCTTTACAACCAGACAAAAAGAAAAGCAAGAATATGGCACTTAAATTAAAAGAAAATCAATGACAAATGCAATATTAAATCCTAACAACGACCCAATGGGTACAGCTATACGCGACTATCACCAGCAGGGCAAGGCCGCGCGCCTACGAGTGCTGTCGTCGATGTTTGAGGAAGACGAAATGCCGGTGGCACATCTGTTTAGAACCTTAGACAAGATGCCACCACTGGAGCAAAGAGCTTTGGGAATGGCGCAAGGCAGAGTGTTGGACGTTGGCGCCGGGGCAGGATGTCACGCCCTGGCTTTGCAAGAGCAAGGTATGGAGGTGAAAGCTATCGACATATCGCCACTAAGCTGCGAGGTAATGAAGAAACGCGGAATAAAGGATGTAGAGTGTGTGAACCTATTCGACCAACAGTTGCAAGGCAACTACGACACGCTGCTGCTACTGATGAACTGCACGGGAATAGCCGGAAAATTGAGTGGGCTGCCCAAGTTGCTTAACCGTCTGAAGGAACTGCTTGAGGAGGGCGGACAGATACTGATAGACTCGTCGGACCTGAAATACATCTACGAGAACGAGGACGGATCGATGGACATCGACCTAAACGCGCCCTACTATGGCGAGGTGGACTACCAGATGGTTTACAAAAACATCAAGGGCGAACCATTTGACTGGCTCTATACCGACCCTATGCTGCTGGCGTCAGTAGGCAAGCAATGCGGGCTAAAATGCCAAATAATAGAGCAAGGCGAGCACTACGACTATCTTGCCAAACTGACGCTGTAGACACGCTTACTACTTCTCTCTGTGCGCCACAGTTCCGTTGGCCTGATGTGTGGCAAGAACCAACACTTCGGCTATCTGGACATGCTCGGGAGCACTTGCAGCATAGAAGGCAACATCGGCGATGTCGGCACCACGTAGAGGCTCGATGCCCTTGTAAACATTGTCGGCACGCTGGTTGTCGCCATGGAAACGAACATTAGAGAAATTGGTTTCTACAAGTCCCGGCTTAAGATTGGTAACACGCACACGTGTGTGAGCCACATCAATACGCAAGCCATCGGTCAAGGCCTTGACGGCAGCCTTTGTGGCACAATAAACACCACCACCTGCGTAAGCAGCGTCGCCAGCCACACTACCTATGTTAATAACATGACCATGGTTGAGGCTGACCATCTGTGGAACAACAAGACGCGTCATGTTGAGCAGACCCTTTATGTTGGTGTCAATCATCTCGTCCCAGTCCTGAAAGCTACCTTCGTATTCGGGCTCAAGACCGCGCGCAAGGCCAGCATTATTGATAAGCACATCAATAGGCTTGAAACTCTCGGGGATGCTGTTGACAGCCTCGCGAGTGGCATTGCGGTCGCAAACATCAAACGCAAGAGCAAGAACAGAAACGCCCTCGGTCTCAAGCTCGGCCTTAAGCGCCTGAAGCTTGTCGGCTGTACGGCCCGTAATTATAATATTGTAGCCACCATTGGCAAAACGACGTGCACAAGCCTCGCCTATTCCGCTTGTAGCACCAGTGATAAGAGCTGTTTTTCTTTCCATGATTATTGATATTTATTAGAGTTTTCTATTATTTGCTATCGAATGTTAGTTTATTCGCTATTTGATTGCAAAGTTAAAGAATAAATACGTAACTTTGCATTGTTTACAAATAAAAACATACATACAACAATCCTTCTATGGAAGTAATAAAAACAGAAATAGATGGCGTGGTGATAATAGAGCCACGTATCTTTAAGGATGCAAGAGGCTATTTCTTTGAAAGCTATTCGCAACGCGAGTTTGAGGAGAAAATAGGCAAGATAGACTTTTGTCAGGACAACGAAAGCATGTCGTCGTACGGCGTGATGCGCGGTCTGCATTTCCAACGTCCGCCCTTCACACAGAGCAAGCTTGTGCGCTGCGTAAAAGGACGTGTGCTAGATGTGGCTGTGGACATACGCAAGGGGTCGCCAACTTACGGCAAGCATGTGGCTGTGGAGCTGACTGAAGACAACCACAGACAATTCTTCGTTCCACGCGGATTTGCACACGGATTTGCCGTGCTAAGCGATGTGGCTGTGTTTCAATACAAATGCGACAACTTCTATCATCCTGAAGCAGATGGAGGAATTTCAATACTTGACGACTCATTGGGAATAGACTGGCGCATACCTACCGACAAGGCTATACTGAGCGAGAAGGACACCAAGCACGAACTGCTGAAGGATTTTGACTCGCCATTCAGTATAGACACGCCATTGTACTAAATGATGTTTGAAACGACAAAAAAAACAATACGATGAACATTCTTGTTACTGGAGCCAACGGACAACTCGGACACGAGATGCAACGTGTGGCTAAAAACAGCCAACATACTTTTACGTTTACTGACGTTGCCGAGGGCTACAAAAAACTCGACATTACCAATATCGACGCCATACGCGAGATGGTGAAGGAGCTTGGCATAAAGCTGATTGTTAACTGCGCTGCCTACACTAATGTGGACAAAGCTGAATCGGACTACGACACGGCCAATATGCTGAACAATACAGCTGCTGGCAACCTTGCAGCAGCTATGAAAGAAGTGGACGGAACGCTGATTCACATCAGTACCGACTATGTGTTCAAAGGCGACCGCAACACGCCTTGCCGCGAGGATTGGGCCACAAACCCTCTGGGTGTTTATGGCAAGACAAAACTGGCTGGCGAGAAGGCTATAGAAGCTACCAGATGCAAACATATCATAATACGCACGGCGTGGCTCTACTCGCAATGGGGCAAGAACTTTGTGAAGACAATGCAGAATCTGACGGCAACAAAGGACTCGCTGAAGGTGGTGTTCGACCAAGTGGGAACGCCAACATTTGCAGGCGACCTGGCCGACGTGATTGCACACATCATCAACACAAACCAACTGGAGAAGACGGGCATTTACCATTTCTCCAACGAGGGAGTGTGCTCATGGTTCGACTTTGCAAAACTGATTTGCGAAATGTCGGGCAACACATGCGATATCGAACCTTGCTACAGCGAGGATTTCCCCAGTCCGGTAGAACGTCCGCACTTCTCTGTGCTGGACAAGTCGAAGCTGAAGAAAACATTCGGCTTTAAGGTGCCATACTGGACCGACTCGCTAAAGGTGTGCATCAAGCAACTAAACGACTCTACAAACAACTAATCGTTATACATTAATAATTAAATTTTATGAGAAGTATCATTATCACAGGTGGCGCCGGATTTATTGGTTCGCACGTAGTTAGACTCTTTGTGAACAAGTATCCCGACTACCGCATAATAAACCTCGACAAGCTGACTTACGCTGGCAACCTTGCCAACCTGAAGGACATCGAGGACCGCGAAAACTATACATTTGTGAAAGGCGACATATGCGACTTTGAGCTGGTGATGGACCTCATGAAGAAGTATGAGGTGAATGGCATTATTCACCTTGCAGCCGAGAGTCATGTAGACCGTTCGATAAAAGACCCGTTCACATTTGCACGCACAAACGTTATGGGAACACTAACCCTGCTGCAAGCTGCAAAACTGTACTGGGAGAGTCTGCCTGAGAAATACGACGGCAAGATGTTCTACCATATTTCTACCGATGAGGTGTACGGAGCTCTTGAGCTGACAAATCCAGAAGGCATAGAGAGTCCGTTCACTACAAAGGCTTCGTCGGACCACCATCACGCTTACGGCAAGGACTTCTTTACGGAGGAAACAAAATACAATCCACACTCGCCCTACTCTGCCTCAAAGGCTTCGTCAGACCACTTTGTACGAGCTTTCCACGACACTTACGGAATGCCTACCATCGTGACCAACTGCTCAAACAATTATGGCCCGTACCAGTTCCCTGAGAAACTGATTCCACTATTCATCAACAACATACGCCACCGCAAGCCATTGCCAGTATATGGCGAGGGACTGAACGTGCGCGACTGGCTGTATGTTGAGGATCATGCACGAGCCATCGACTTGATATTCCACAATGGCAAGGTGGCCGACACTTACAACATAGGCGGATTTAACGAGTGGAAGAACATCGACATCATACATGTACTTATAAAGACCGTAGACCGACTGCTTGGACGTAAGGAGGGCGAGGACCTCAACCTTATAACCCACGTAACCGACCGTATGGGACACGACATGCGCTACGCTATTGATTCGCGCAAACTACAACGCGAACTTGGATGGGAGCCTTCGTTGCAATTTGAGGAAGGCATAGAGAAGACCGTACGCTGGTATCTTGACAACCAGGCGTGGATGGACAACGTAACGTCGGGCGACTATCAGAAATACTACGACGACATGTATCAGAACCGTTAAAACCGTTTATCGGAACTAAACAAAATACATTACTATACATTATATAATAAGAGGCTATGACAAGATTTTGTTGTAGCCTCTTATTGTATTTAGTGCCTTATAACTAACCATAACTTACTATGACTAACTAAGTATAAAACCTTGATTTTCAATACTCTTTGATTTTTAACACTTTCTGAGTGCTTTTTGGCAGTTCCCGATTTTCCACATATTTTTGCAGCGTATTTCTAC
>OLSX01002263.1_pt1 | contig 17284 bp, 13 predicted proteins | sample 1673141 | NCBI WGS metagenome assembly OLSX01 (sample SAMEA3136759, study PRJEB25190) | human gut metagenome | biome: human gut; feature: human-associated habitat; material: faeces | place: Austria | collected 2013
ATACGCATATTCCAGTTGCTCACGGTATATCACCTCAGCTATATTGTACCGCCTTTTGTATGGAAAGTCAAACGTGCAATTACACGGATTTTCATTTAAAATTTAACAAATCGCATTTGAAAGTGAAACATTGTGGCGTTACAATAGCTGTATAGGAGGTGGGAACGATATGGGACAGCGGCATATACTGCATTGCGATTGCAACTGCTTTTACGCAAGCGTTGAAATGCAGGAACACCCGGAACTGCGCGGGAAAAGCATTGCGGTCTGCGGCGACCCGGAGGCGCGGCACGGTATCGTTCTCACCGCAAGTTATCCCGCCAAGAGGACGGGCGTGAAAACGGCAATGCCCATCTGGGAGGCAAAGCAGCATTGCCGCGACCTGATCGTGGTTCCCGCCAGTTACGGCAAATACCAGAAGTACAGCAGCTATGTGCGTGAAATATTCCGTGACTACACCGACCAAGTGGAGAGCTTCGGCTTGGACGAGGCGTGGCTGGATATTACCGGCAATCTGGGTTTGTTTGGGGACCCTGTAAAAATTGCCAAAGAAATCAGCGACCGCATTAAGAGAGAACTTGGCATTACAGTATCCATCGGGGTGTCTTTTAATAAGATTACTACCAAACTCGGCAGTGATTATAAAAAGCCCGATGCCATAACGGTCATCGAGCCTGATAATTATAAGCAAATTGTCTACCCGCTGCCGGTGGGTGACCATTTTCAATGAAACTCAAAATTTTGGATTTATCCTGCTTTGTTGCAGCACACGCTGTGCATACAAGTTTTTTGGGGCTGAAATGCGCCTGCTGCGACTCGGCATGGGTACGCAGTATCAGGAAATGGAAAGCATACCGGCAAAGGACATGATACCGAACCAGAGCAGGAACGCGGCAAACATAAAGAAGCACATCCCACCCAAAACAGGCTTTCGCGGCTTGTTTTCGGTAATACGGTCGGGCCGAGTGGGATCGTAATAACCGACCACCTGCCGTCCCAGTTCCCGCTTGCCGGAAACGGTCTGACGGCTTGCGTACCGGTAGGTTTTGCCGTTCACGGTGTACTCATAGGTTGGAAGATAGACTGTCTCCCGGCGCAGCTGTTCGCTGCCGTCCTCCTGCTGCTCCCACCGTTCATTGACCGATTCCTCGATCCATACCACCTTCATCATTGTGGTGGCTGTGTACCGCCGCACAGTATCCTCGTATTCCTGCCGTGCGCCTTTCCGCTGGCGTACCCCGAGCCATGCCACCGACACAGCCCCGAGAATGAAACCGATTCCCGCTGTGATATTCCGCGTAGATTCTATAGGACACGCCACAAGCGCTATCGCAAGAACGATACTGATAATGAGGATTCGATTCTTTTTCATACGGCCTCCTTCACATCTCTGCCGGTGTCTTTCCTGTCACAATGCGGGCGGCTGGGTTTGCACCGCATCCACAAAGAGAAGGGTCAGACCGATATACAGGATGCAGGCCAACGCCAGCAGCACACAGAGAACGATACCGAGGATGCGCACGGTTTTGTTTCGGCGCAGATATTTACGGCACAGCGCGATGCCGATAACCGCCGATGCCAACAGCACCACAGCAAGCCAAAGCGGCATATTGCCCACCTCCTTTACGCGCCGCGGAACACATCGATCATATTCGTAAACCACGTCAGCTCACGGGTAAAGCGCTGGCGCAGCTGTGCCGGATCCTCACGGCCCTTGCCGAGGTCAAAAAAGCCGTGCCCGCTGTGAACCGCGAGATACAGTCTGCCGTCACGGTTGAGGTTTATGGCAAGCTTACCGAACGAGGAATCCGCCAGCGCCAGAATTTTCTCTGCGCAGTCGGGCGTCAGAATGCGAAGGGCTGCGGCTTCATCATCGCTGCTTACATTAAAACGCTTATCGAAAGCCTCGTTTCCTGTCCGGATGGTTTTGCTGCCGAACAGCTTATCCATCCGTTCTCTTGGCCAGATGGTCAGCCAGGTCGGAAATTCCCGGTTCAGTTCGCACAGCATCCACTGCCCGGTATAGACCTCGCGCTCGTTTTTCTCCCACTGACCGGTTTCCTCGCGCTGAAACTCGTTCACCTCCGTCAGCCTGACGGTGCACAATTCGGTGGTCAGCCCCTGATAGGTTCCGCGGATATACCCGCTGCCGCTGCAATAGGTATGGCCGGGCAGAGGGATGTTTGTATCCTTCGCATCCAATATGTGCGGGGCGGGATCCATCTGTATGTTGTCAAAGACTGTGCTTACAATATCCGGTGCCAGGGCATCGAAGGTCTGGCGGCCGGCCTGCTCCCTGGATTTTCCCTTTGCCGTCTGCCCCAGCGCGAGGATCACAACGCCCGCAATGATCAGTACAAGATTGCCGCCCTGCACGATACCCGCAAAGATGACCACGCCGCCCAGCAGCGAAAGGAACATTCCGCCCCATTTTCCGCCCTTACTCTTGCGCAGCTGCTGCGAGAGCTGTTCATCTGTCAGGTTTTTATTCTTCTCTTCCATATTCGTCTCCTATTCTGCCTTGCCGGTTACTCTCCGCCGGGAAAAGCATATCGCCGTTCACGCTGTTGATGAGATCGCCGCTGACGCTGCGATCCAGCTGCAGGGTATCGCCGCTGCCGTCAAAGTGCAGCGTCACACCGTTTTCGTCCGCCCACAGTGTGCCGTACTCAATGACATCTTCCTGATCATTTACAAATTCCCATGTCGCATCCTCATACATGCGCAGCCAAAGATTTTCGTCCGGGTACTCCCAAAGTCCTGCATAATCGCTTGGACTGCCCTCGTCAGCCGGAACTGCGGACAGATCCTCCCGATAGACATAGCGCTCCTCCGGATCCCAGATCCAGATCAGATCCGTTGCATCCCCGTTTTCGTGAAGAAAGCTCACCCATACATCGCTCTCGCCGTCGCCGTCCAGATCGTCAAAGGAGATGCTGTGAAATGCCTGCTCCGCATCGGGAATGTCCATGGGGAAGGCGACACTGTCGAACAGCACCTGCTCCGGGATGTCCCGGTAGAAGGCTGCGCTGCTCTCGCTCACTGTGACCAGGACATCCACACTGTCGCCGTCATGGGTGATGGTTCCGCTGTCGACCACCATGCCGGTCGTGCGCCAATCATCCCCCGCCACATCATCGGAATTGCCGCAGGCGGCAAGGCACAGGCAAAGCACCATCACCTGCGCAAAGAATGCGGTGTTCTTCCACCGTTCTTTCATGATACGCCTCCTTCCGGTCACTCCATCAGGTAATAAAGTGACATTGCGCGGCACCGGCAGCGCACGTTCAGAGCCTGTATCTTACTCATCAAAGTAGTCGCCCCAACCTTCGTCATCGTAAGAGTAATCGTCCCAGCCGTCACCGGGGTCAGACCACGGATCGTAGTCGTCGTAGTACTCATCCGAGTAATCCCAGCCGGCATCGTTGGATTCCATGTATTCGCCAGAATCGTCGTCAATATAGCCGTCCGAGCCGTAGGAGATGAACTCGTTTTCATAGCCGTTCCAGTACCACACGTCGCCGTCTTCATCATACCAGTAGTATGGCGTGCCGTAGTCGCCGGTATCGCCGGAATAGGTTGCCTGAGTGGGTACGGGCTTGGGCGCGGTGCTCCATCCGGCGGTGTAGGAGATGGTTTCGAGCATGTTGTTGCAAATCTCAAAGTAGTTGTGGATTCGACCCTCGAGCGCGATGGTCGTTGCGACAAGCGCGTAGCCGGTCGGACCGTAGTAGCGAACCTCCATACAGCCGCGCACAGGCTGAGACGGACCGTCGGAGAAGATGGATCCGTCGAGCCACATATAACCGGTCAGACTGTAGTAGTCGCCGTTATCCTTGAAATCCGAGCCGAAGGATTGGATGAGCTTGTCGCCGTACATACCCTTCATAAAGTCGTCGAGCATCTTGACCATGTAGGGCTTCGCGCTGGCAGCGCCCTTTTCCATATAGGAATCATAGCCGGAGATAGGCTGGAAGGCAATCACAATATTGGAATAGTAGTCATCCGTTCCGTCTTCCATGACTGCGTTGAAGCTCAGCGAATTGTCAACATTCGGGTGTTCGTGTGCTTCCATCTGGATTGGATACTTGATGGATACATTGGTAAAGCTACCGGGAAAGCAGGCGGTCTGGTTCAGCTCGTCATCCGGTGTCGGCAGGAGCATAATGTACTCAGAGGCGGTAAGTGTGTTGCCGTTGGCGTCGCTCAGGTCGCCGTTAGCGGTCTGCCAGAGGGAAACAAGCTCTGTGTCGTCCTCCATGCAGAGCATGATGCAGTCATCTTCCGACACGACATAGCCGGGGCCGACCTGCTCGCCGTAGAGGTTGACGGCAATCCACTCATAGTTGTCGTTGATGACGAAATAGAACGGCGCGTTTTCAAGCTTCCAGCAGCCGGAGAAGCCTGACATACCGCCAGTCTGCCCAAGCTCTTCGGCCGTGTAGCCTGTCGGGGCGTTCTCGCCATCGCCGGCGTACAGATTGTCATATTCCTCCGATGTGCAGACCACGATGCTGTCGTCGCCGTCCGGAGACAGGAATACAACATAGTCGCCATCGTGGATTGTAAAATCCACTTCGTCAACATCGTTGTCGTACAGGACGTAGCTTTCTTCGTTGTAGACAAGAATGTTGAAGTCCGGAAGCTCAGACGGCTTGTAGGAACCAAGGCTGACTTCCATCATTTCTCCGCTCTGGAAGATACCGTCGACAAGCTCCGTGTCCCATTCATCTCTGGTCGAGGGCGTGATGCTGATAGATGTGATGCCGTGACCGCTGTGGTTTGCAAGCGTTATGTTGACCGGCTCTTCTTTTTCTCCGCAGCCGGTCAGAAGCAGCGCACTCAGCACGCAGCCGAGCGCAGCTGCCAGCATTTTTTGGATACAGTTCATGTCTTTCCTCCTTAAATTTCTCTATTTTGCGTTGCTTTTTTCATTCGTATGCCTGCTCTGCCATGGTCAAAATTTCGTCATGGCTTAGCTCCACATCGCCAAAGCGGACAAAGATGCCGTTGGTCACAGCGCTGTTCCACACCCGCGCATCAGCAAGCGGGCGAAACCGAATCTTATCCAGATGCGGCTTCATATCCAGCAAAAGCCGACTTCCGGACACAAAATCGACCTGCAGAATATAATCAGGCAGCGGCGTGACAGCTGTGAGATACCTTCGGTTCAAGTGTAGGCCCTCCCTTCCGCAAAAATAAAAATCCACCGTACCTACATTGTACGGTGGATCGGGTGGGATAACCATTAACCAAAGGCTAGGGCTTTTGCCCAAGCAGCTCGGCAAGCTGCTTTCGCTTGGTTCGGGTATCGCCGTCAATATGGAGTTTTGAATAGATCTGGTTCGCGTACTGCTTGACGCTTCCCTCGGAGAGATAGAGCTTTTCGGCAATCTCGCGGTTGCTGAGCCGCTGCACCATCAGTTCTACGATTTCAAATTCCCGCGCTGTCAGCACATCAAATGCTGCCGGGCGCACGCTTGCGGCGTTTCGTACCATTGCCGCTTCGCCAAGGTCAGTGATTTTCACGATCAAGCCGTTTTTCATCTCGCGCGCAAGAATGGGCTGCAGGCAGTCGTAGTTCTCCACGAACGGCATCACAAAGCCGTCCGGTTCCGCGTCGGCAAGCGCTTTCCGCAGCCATACACGGGCCTCCTCGGTCTTGCCCAATTTCTCATAGGCCGCCGCCGTCTGGATGCGGATATGCAGCGCCACCAGCGCGTAGTGCATCGCCTCGCACACCGCCAGCAGTTCCGCGCTGCGTCCCACCACCTTGGCATAGGCGCCTTGGGCAAGATACACCTGATTTTCGATCATTTCCATCATGGGCTTGCCCGGCGCAAGCATATTGACGGTGGAGAGCCTGTGCTGCGAAAAAATTTCCGGGATCTCTTCTGCTTCCCCCCGCAGCGCATGATAATAGGCACTGGTGGCACACCAGATGTTGATCCACGATGCATCGTGATATTGCAGCAGTTCTGCGTATCTTTCCGCAAAAGTATATCGCTGCTCCACATCGGTGTGCAGAGAAAGCCGCCGCGACAGGAAATCACAGCATAGCGCCATGTTGATTTGCCCGTTGTCCCTGACCTGTGCGTAAGCGCGCTCCAACTCGATGTGCGCATCGGTAAAATGTCCCTGGCAGAACAGCGCCTCTGCGCGCATAATGGTTTCCGCGCCCTGACCGTGGTTGTTCGTGACTTTATAGTAATGGGGCATACACTCATCCATCTCGGCCAGCTCGCCCTCAAGTTCGCCCGGTGCGCGGTAGAACATCATCAGGACGGACGGTGAGCCAAAGGTCCAGCCGCCGCCAGATTGGATACTGATGGCCGGGCGGGACATCTGCCTGCTGGCACTGCGGTGCAGGCGGCTCATGGCGCTGATGTCATTATAGCAGAGAAAACTCAGGATAAGGTCGCACTCACCCAGCAGGTTGCCGCGCTCCTCCGCCGACAGTTCCGGGTGTTCCGCAATGGATGTCAGCAGCAGTTCTTTCAGCTCCAGCATCTTCGGGATCTGCCGCCATGTGAACATCCGCCGCATCAGGACCAGAATGGCAAAGGGATTGGCTTTCAATGTCTCGGCGGGGCATTTGTTCAATGCGTCCAGCACATCCTCCGGCTTCAGCGAGGCCAGCAGAATACCCGCGTCGCTGCGAATGACCCGCAGCAGCGCGTGGTAGTCCTCGCTTTTTCGGTAGGCGGCAATAGCGTGAATATACTGCCGTTGGTTTTCATACCACAGCCCGAAACGCTTCCAATAGAGCTTTTGTGTTTCCGCCTTCATCTTGTGAAAGCTCCGTTCGGCACATTCCTTCATCATGTGATGAAAGCGATAGGTCACGCCATCCGGCAAACGCGTGACAAAGGCGTTCTGCTCGGTCAGCATGGCAAGGATCTGCGCCGCATCCGCATCCCCTGTGATACACTGCGCCATTTCAACGGTAAACTCATCGGCAAGACCCATTACCGCCAAAAACTCCCGCTGTTTTTCCGGCAGCGGGTCGATCATAGCGGCGGTAAAAGTGGCGTAGATATCGGAGTTCCGGCTGGGCAGCACGCCGCGCTCGGAGAGGGTGCGCAGGTTCAGATATATGGCAGAGAACCAGCCCTCGCTGGAATAGAGAAGGCTTTCCACCTGCGCATCGGAAAGTTTTGTCCCGCAGCGGTGGGCATAAACCGCAAGCTCCGTATGGTTGAGGCGCAGCTGTTCCATGCCGATTTGATATACCTTGCCCCCCAGCCGCACTGCCTCCGCGGCGGGCAAAAAGCGGTCACGGCTGGCAACGATTATATGCACATTGGCAGGCAGCCGATTTGCCAGCATACAAAGGAACAGGGGGGCACGCTTGTCCGTCAGCAGATGAAAATCGTCAATGAAGATGTAACAGGGGGATTCGCCCGCCAGCATATGGCAGAGATCGTCCACCAGCAGCCCGCCGCCTGCCGCGTCCGTTGGGCAGGGATACTCCCGCAGGAAGGTGAACCCTGCGCGGGCAAACGCCTCCTGCACGCTCTTCCAGAAAATCGCAAGGTTATCGGAATACACGCTGATACGGATGATATGCAGCGCGTCTGCTTTGGCGTGCTCGCCGAGATACCAGTTCACCGCTGTGGTTTTTCCATAGCCCATGGGCGCGACCACAGTCGTCATGGCGCAGCGGGAAATAGGCCGCAGGCTCTCTTGCAGCCGCTCAGATATGTAAATGGTGTTCAAATTCCATTTTGGCTTTGGCATAATGCACACCTCCAACGAATTGGTTTTTGCATCCCCGGCGGATTTTGGATGCGGTGTATGGCTGCCTTTATGAAGGGAACTTCTCATTATTTCCATTTTACATCATCTTGTTCTGCACGGCAAGATGGTGTTTTCACATTCTTTTTCTATAGGTTATTCGACCCTCGATTTATGAGGCGAGGGGAATTTTGTTTGGCAGATAAAAGGAGACCCCCTCCGCACACCGCTGTTGCCGGCGGTATGGGAGGGGGTCTGCTATTTAGGGAACTATGAGAAAATTACTTTTTGCGCTTTTTGCCCACGATCAGCAGGGCAACCGCGCCGCCGCTGATAGCCAGAATAGCAATCAGCAGCGCCAGCGGGAATGTGTCCGCCGTCTGCGGAATATGCGTCATCGGGGCAGGTGTTGCGGTAGCAACGGGCTTCGGGGTTGCGGTAGGTGCGGGGGTAGCTGTGGGTGCCGGGGCAGCAGAAGGCTCCTGGCTGGGGGTGGGCGCAGGCGTGGCCTTCGGCGTGTAGGTATTTGTAAAGGTCATGCTTGCGGGCACTTCCGTAAGCGCTGCCTTCATCTTGCCGGTGCCATCGTCCTGCACCTCAACTTTAAAGGTGTAGGTCTGGTCATCATAGCTTACGCCTTCGGCGTCGCCCTTGACCTCCGATACCGTGTAGGTGTAGACGGTGGGGTCGGCGTCACTGTTGTTGGAGTCAGGATCCTTATAGGTCAGCGCAAATGTCACCTTGCCGCTGGCATCGTTGGTAGCGGTCAGGCCATTGTGCGCTGCGTCCTCCGGGCAAGACAGCTTAAAGGTAAATTCGCCTGCGTTCAGAGCACGGCCGGTCAGGTTCTTTTGCAGGGTAATGGTTACTGCGTCGGAATCCGCTGCGGCATAGCTGTTGTGGAAAGTCGGCGTTACGCCAGCCCCCAGCGGGGTGGTCTTGTTGGCTTCGTAATAGGTGACGCTCTCGATGTCCAGTTTGCCGTTGCCTTCCTTATCCTGCAATTTCACGCACACAGTATAAACCGTGGGGTCATAGGTAATGCCGTCGTTGGCATCGACAGGTTTGACCTCGCTGATGGTATACCAATGCACCAGCAGGTTTTGCATTTCTTCGGTCGGTGCGATTTCCGCATCGTCGTTGCCCTCGGGGGTCAGCGCAAGCAAAGCGGGCTGGCGATGTACATCGGGCTGGTTGCCCTCGGTGGGCTGCTCGGTCGCGGTGGGCTGCTCGGCCGCAGTGGGCTGCTCGTCCTCAGTGGGCTGCTCGTCTACAACGGGCTTTTCATCCTCGGTGGGCTGCTCGGTCGGCAGGTCGGCAAGCAGTGCGGCATACGTTGTCTGGGCTTCGCTGAAACCAATGTCGGAGAATTCCACCGTGCCGTCGGCCTTGTTCGTGCCGGTGGAAACTTCCTTACCATTCTTATCGGTCACAATGAAGTGGAACTCGCCCGGCTGCATCTGGCGGCCAGTCAAAACCTTGGTGGCTTCGGGGGTAAACTTGACTTTATCGCCCGCCGTTGCCGTGTAGGTGTTTACAAACTGTGCGCCGTCAACGGGTTCGTCGTTCAGCGTATAAACGGGTTTGCTTGCCACAAGCTTACCTTCGCCGTTATCTTTGACGGTGAAAGTGACCTCGTATTCACGGGTATCATACCCGATGCCGCCGAGGTGGTTATTCACCTCGCTGATGACATAGGTCTTTTGGCCTACGGCCGACGTGAAATTCAGGTCAAACGTAACGTTGCCGTCTGCGTCGTTCGGGACGGTGATGGAGGTGTCAGAAACCGTACCGTTTGCCAGCTTTTCACGCAATTCAAACAAGAATTCGCCCCTGTTCAGTGTGCGGTTGCCGACCACGACATTCAGTTTCTTGGTGGCTTTCAAAGTTACCTTAACGTCGCTTGTGGAATAGGTGTTGGTAAACTTGACACTATCCGCGGGGGCACCATCTTTCGTAATGGTGTGACCTGTCATTGTCAGCTGGCCGCTGCCGTCGTCCGTGATGGTAACCGTCACACTGTAGGAGGAGCTGTCATACGAAACACCGGGGATTTTACCTTCGGTGGGGATATTCTCGGTGATGTTGTACACATACGTGCCGGGTTTATCGAAGGTGACACTTCCGAAGTTAAAGTCGGCAGCCGTTCCGTCGTCGCCAGTCTTACCCGTCACTACGCACTCGGCATAGCGTTTGTCACCAGCCTCGGCGGGCAGCGGGGCGCCATTGGTGACAGCCTCCAGTTTGAAGCCGAATTTATCGTCACTTCTCCAAGTGCGGCCCGTCAAAATCTTTACGCCGCCAAACGGGTAATTGGCGTCATCCGGGCTCACGATAATCGGGGCGGGGGTATAGGTGTTTGTCACCGTAACTTCTTGGGCTGTACCTGCCGCGACCGTGCCCTTGTCGTTCGTAATGCTACTGGCATAGCCGGTAGGCGGGGTTTCTTCCGTGATGGTATAGGTGCTGCCTGCGGGCAAGCCCACAATCTCGGCAGTCTGGTCTTTTTTCAGGGTGAAAGTATCGCCGTTTTGGATGGTTTGGGTACCCTCAGTGCCGGTAACGGTGTAGTTGTACGTGGCATTGGGATCCAAGCCCTCGCCCGCCAACTCAAACTTCATCGTAAATTCGGCGTCGGGGTTCGGGGTCAGACCCGCGTCGGCTGTAACCACCTTGGTAACTTTCAAGCTGCCGGTGGCGTTCATGGTCAGCTTACCGTTGTTGCCAAGGTACAGCACACCCTCGTCTGTGTCAAGGTTCCACTGGAAGTCAATGCGGCGGTCGGCAGTGCCGGTTCTGTTGCCAGGAGTACCATCTTTCTCTTTCTTATCGCCCAGCTGGTTATCAATGGCGGAGGGCAAGCTGCCTTTTTTGGTGTCCGCCTTGATGTACCATTTGCCATCTTCTTCTTTAATACACTTTGTGATTTCATTCGAATCTGCAATGCTAATGGGCACATAGGCGGTCTTGTCTTCCGTAATTGTATGATTGCTATCGGTAAGATGCAGATAGTTCAGCTTATAGTAGTAGATTTTGCCCGCTTTTACATCTGTGGCCTCCGTATAACTGTCATCACCCGATTTTGTGTACAGCAGGGTATCCTTGGTGTGATAGTAGAAGTTGTTGCTTTTTGCCGGGGTAAAGGTGGCAGTGGTCGAGCCGATGGTTGTTTGGCCGTCTGCCGTTTTTTTGCTAGGATCAAATTTGTTGGAGTAGAAGCTGATTTTGCCGTTTTTGGCGTTATCCGCAACGTAGGCGGCAAGGGTGGCGTCGGTAATGCTGCCGGACGCAATCTGCTTGCGCGCATCTTTATTAAGGCCGACAGAGTAGATGACGCTGATGGGCTGGGCGTTGTTGACTTCCAGCTTCTGGGTGCGATCGGTGTTTGTGACCTTATAATACCGCAGGGGCAGCATACTGGCAGGGATCTGGACCTGCACGCGGTCGCCGACACTGCCGCTGCCATGGGTGACGGTGATAATGATGTGGCTCAAATCGGCTGTATTGGGGTAGGCGCCGCTGACCGTGTCTTTATGCTCACCCTTAAAGATATAGGTATCCGCCGTGTCGGTGGAGGTTTTGTCCACCTGCGTAAAGACCTGGTCGGAAAAGGCAACGGCCTCAAAGCTCTTGACTTCCATATAATCGCCCAGGGGATCATCGAAAGTCACGTAGCCTTCTTTCTGGGGCTTGTCCGTAACCTGCGTGGGGCCTGCCGGTGTGGTAGATACAGACGTGAAGATGTCCGCAAAGACATTCTTCAACTCATCAGCGCTGGAAGCCGCCATATAGTAATTTGTATTGTCAGAGCTGTCGCCGAAGTCCCATTTATACTTTATGATGCCCGTTTTCGTGTAGGTAGCAGAGGGGTAGTTGCTGGAGACCGCCTGCATGAACTTGTTTTCTTTTGAAGCTTCGCTGACATCGGCCTTCGGGTCAGCATCCTTAAAAATGCCGACCGTGTAAACCTCGGCACCTGCCGCCTTGAGGGATTTAGCCGTTCCAATCGCTTTGGAAGCAATGCTATTGTCAAACCCGCCGCCATCGTTAGGCGAGCCATCGGTAAAGAAGATGACAACCTTTTTGGCATTGGGGCGTCCATGGTTAGTCAACTCGGTTTGGGCATGCTGCAAGCCATAATCTGCCCGTGTGGCACCGCCAGGCTTAATCTTGTTGACTTCCTTTTTGAGGTCGGGGGCATTGGTGGCATCACATACGGTAAGATCCTTTACGATCTGCGAGTAGTTTGTGCCCGCGATGGTATCATTGCCAACATTGTCCGTGTACCATTTCGCAAATTTCACGATGGAGAGCTGGATTTCCTTCTCTTTATCCGTGATTTTCGCGTTCTGGGCTGCGGCGCTGTCAATAAAGGCATTGACAGCGTTTTTCAGAGCGTCAATGCGCTTTGTGCCACCGCTCATGGTGTCATCCATACTGCCGGAGGCATCCAGCACCATGACAATATCCAGGGCCTGCGTATTGGTGGTGGTGGTAGACGCATAGGAGGACAGCGCAGACAGCGCGACCAGGAAATCAGCGTCTTTGATATTGGACACCTTGATGGCGGGCTGGTCTTTCAGTTCGCCGCTGAAGGTGATTTCATCTTCCTCCACCGTCTTGTCGGCCCAAATACGGCCGGTGGTGGCGTTGTTATAGGCCTGTGTGCGCTCCCACGCATTTAACGTGTTGGGATCGCTGATGGTTGTTGAACCGTCGGCAGTTGCCTGTGCCGCGGCGGTTTCCCCCTCTGCATAGGCAGAGACAGGGATCAGCACCGTGAACAGGAGCGCCAGCGTCAACAGGGCGGTTTGCAACCGTATGAGTTTACTGTGCATAGTTTCTATTCAATCCTTTCTCTTTATTGCGGGGATATCTATAAATAAACAGGGCCAAACCCTGGTGTGCCTGATAAATATATCCGGATTTACTTGAAATTGCCCCTATCGCTTTTCCTTAAAACAGTCTAAGCAGACAAAAGGGTACAAAAAATCCACTATACCTAGTATAGTACAGTGGATTTATCTGAATATCTATTACCCAAAGGTTAACAATTTGCCATCCATGCGGCCAGCCGCCGGCGTTTGGAGCGGGTGTCCCCCTCAATGTTCAGCTTAGAATAAATGCGGTTGCAGTATTGCTTGACGCTGCCCTCGGACAGAAACAGTCTCGCCGCGATCTCACGGTTGGAAAGCCTTGCGGCAACCAGGGTGCAGATTTCGCGCTCACGCTCTGTCAGCGCATCAAACCCCGCCGGATAGGCACGGGCATACAGGAGCCCGGCGCTGTGCGTCTCCAGCGCCTCCCCAAGCGCCTGAATCCGGCTTGTAAAAGCATCCTGCGGCATATCCTGCAAAAGCGGTTTTAGATAGCGGTAGTTCTCCGCAAAAGGAAGCACCAGACCATCCATTTTTGCTTCCTGCAGGGTTTCCTGCAGCAGCGCGGCAGCCTCGGCCTGTTTGGCCATCATCGCGTAGGCGGCGGCCGTCTGGATGCGCAGGTACAGCGCAACCAGACTGTAACGGAAAGCGGCGGCTCCCTCGAGCAGCTTTTCACTTCGGCCTATGACCTTCGGCCACGCCTTTTGGGTCAGATAGACCTGATTTTCAATCAGCAGAATCATCGGACGCCCGGGCGCAAGAAAGTTTATGCCCTCCAACCGATGCAGGCGGAACGCCTCCGGTATCGCTTCTTCCTGCCCAAGCAGCGCATAATAGTAGGCACAGCAGGCATCCCAAAAGCGTACCCACGGGGCATTGTGCTGTTGCTGCAGCAGCTCATAGCGCCCCAGCGGCGTATAACGCGGGGCGCTATGACCGAACAGGGAAAGCCGAAGCGAGAGAAAGTCACCACAGAGCGCAATATTCTCCTGCCCGCTGCCGTCTGTCTGCGCATAGGTGCGCTCCAGCGCAATCATTGCATCATCAAGCTGCCCGCGCGTAAAAGCAGCTTCCGCCTGCATCAGGCGGTCAGCCCCTATGCCGTGATTATCTGTAATTTTACAGTAGTGCGGCATACAGCTTTCCATGTCTGCCAGTTCGGCATCCAGCGCACCGGGCTTGCTGTGGTACATCATCAGCACCGAGGGCGAATTAAATGTCCATCTGTTCGCTTTTTGGATACTGATAGCCGGGCGCGTCATTTTTTCGCTGGCGCTGCGGTGCAGTACGCTCATGGCCGCTATATCATTATAAAAAAGGAAGCTTGTGATCAGGTCGCACTCCCCTAACAGGTTGCTGCGGTATTCCTCGGGCCATGCGGGGTGCTCTTCAACAGTCTCCAACAGAAGGTTTTTCAATTCCAGCATTTTGGGAATCTGATGCCAGTTGAACATACAACGCATCAGCACCAGCAGGGCAATCGGGTGTTCCTTCAGCGTTGATTTTGGGCAGGCCTCCAGATCGGCCAGGGCTATTTTGGGCCGCGTGATAGCCAGACGAATGCCGGTGTCTTTCTCAACCACACGCAGCAGCGCATCATAATCGCCGCAGGCACGGTAGGCCGTCATGGCGTGCAGCAGGTGCCCATGCTGCTCATACCATTGGCCGTATCGGTCGTAATAGACGGTCTGCTTCTCTGCCGACAGCTTATGGAACGCCCGCATGGCGCAATGCTTCATCATATGATGGCAGCGGTACCGGTCACTGTCCGGCAAGCGCTTTACAAAAGCATTGCGGGTGGTCAAATCTGCCAGCAGCTCGGCGGCATCCTCCCGCCCTGTGACAGCTTTGGCCATTTCGATGGTAAACTCATCGGCCAGACTCAGCACGGTTAAAAATTTCTGCTGCATGGGCGGCAGCGGGTCGATCATGGCAGCCGTAAACAGGTTGTATATATCAGAACTGCGCTCCGGCAGGGCACCGCGGTCCGCCAGGGTCCGCAAATTCAGATAGACGGCTGATATCCAGCCCTCCGTCGCGTAGAGAAGCTGCTGCAGCTGACTCTCTGTCAGGTCGGCACCGCAGCGGCGGGTGTAGACAGCAAGGTCATCCTTGTCCAGCCGCAGCTGCTTGGGGCCGAGGATATATACCCTGCTGCACAGCTTCGTGATTTCAGCTTCCGAAAGGAAGTGGTTTCTGCTGGCTATAATGATATGTACATTCTTAGGGAGCCGGACAGCACATTTGCAAAGAAAATCTGCGCAGCGGGGACCTCGCAGCAGATGGTAATCATCCAGAAAAATATAGAATGGGCCTGTTCCGGCCAACGCGCGGTTCATGTCATCCATCAACAGCATGACGCCTTGAAGATCCGACGGCAATTCATATTGGCGCAGGAAATCAAGGCCCGCATGTGCAAAGGCTGACTGTGCACTCCGCCAGAAGATTGCCAGACTGTCGGAGTAAATGCTGATGCGAACCACCCGTGTACCGGGTACTTTGCTGCGTTCCCCCAAAAACCAGTTGACGGCGGTGGTTTTACCGTACCCCATGGGAGCAACCACGCAGGTCATTGCGTATTGGTCGATCTGCTGCAGCTGTGCCTGCAAGCGATCCGACATATAGATGTCATTCAAATTGGTATTTCGATTTTGCATAATCGTGACCTTACAACCGATCAAGTCCATCACTTTTGAACTTACTGTAATTATTATAGTACAAAATCGCCTCAAAAACAAGAAAAAACCGATGTTTTGTGGCAACATTGAACTTCAGGAACAGGTAAGGTATAATAAGCACAGGAAAAACCAGTATGAAAGCGCAAACCGTTCCAGTTAAAAGGGAAGTGATCGACTATGGACTATATCCGCATCACGAAAGAGAACATCGACAAGGAGCACATCTGCTGTGCCATGTCCGGCAAGCAGTGCCTGGCAAAAAAGGAATGGCTCAAACAGCGCTTTGACGAAGGGCTGGTTTTCTGCCGCAGCGTGGAGCGCGGCAAATGCTTTATTGAATACATCCCGGCGGAAAACGCCTGGCTGCCCATTGAGGCGGAGGGCTGTCTGCACATCAACTGCCTCTGGGTCTCTGGGGCGCTGAAAGGCCACGGCTACGCGAAAGAACTGCTGGCCCGATGCGTCAACGATGCCCGGGCGCAGGGGCGTAAGGGCGTGTGTATTCTGTCTGCCGAGGGACGCAAGCGCGAATTTCTGGCCGATGCCAGGTTTCTGGCACATGAGGGCTTTTCCACGGCGGATGTGTCCGACTGCGGCATCACGCTGATGTACCTGCCGCTTTCCCCTGACGCTGCGCCGCCCAAGTTCAAGCCCTGTGCCAAGCACCCGCAGGCCACAGAACCCGGCTTTGTGCTCTACTATACCGACCAGTGTCCTTTTACCTGTTATTGGGTGCCGCGCGTGGCAGAGACTGCCCGGGCCCACGGCATCCCGCTGACCGTACACCACATCACCGACCGCGAGACTGCGCAGAACACGCCCGCCCCGGTCACGACCTATGCCCTGTTCCGGGACGGGAAGTTTTTGACACAGGGTATCCAGTCCGATAAGAAGTTTCTGGCACTGGCAGGCAAGGCTGATTCCTGACCGCGCTGGTGAGCGCATTCGGACGAGCATATACAACAGCCCCTCTTTACTTGTTTCGTTATACATTCGGTCAACTGTAAAGTATAGAAGCATTTTCATAAACCTTGTCGTTATGGGCTTGTTCTATGGTTTACAGTTATAGTTTACAGTGTAAATAAATCGACACCAGCGACAGCGCGTATTGGGCTGTACAGGAGAACATCAACACCAGCTTTACGAGCAGGGGGTGTGGCCTGTTGGCTTTGCTCCACCGCCGAGGAGCAGTGTACCTACTGGACTGTTACGTTCAACGAAAACTTCTACTTGTTTTCATACAGAAATTATGATATAATTTCTGTATGAAAGAGAGGTGCTATCTATGCCGAACATTCGTTCCAGCGCAGATTTAAGGAACAACTACAATGACATTTCCTCTTACTGCCATGCCTACAATGAGCCGGTCTTCATTACCAAAAACGGTAAGGGCGACCTTGCCGTTATGAGCATGGAAACCTATGAGGAAATGGCGGGCCGCATTGAACTGTACAGCAAGCTGCAAGAGGGCCTTGCCGACGTGGAAGCCGGGAACACGCGCCCCTTTGCCGATGTTATGGCTGATTTGCGCCACCGCAGGGAGCGCAGATGAAATACAACATTCATGTCACCCAAGCCGCCGAGCGCGATATGGCGAACGCCTACGACTATATCGACCTTGTACTGAAAAATCCAACTGCCGCCGACAAACTGTTGGATGTGGCTGACGAAAAAATCGGAGCACTGGCAGAATTCCCGCACAAATTTGAAGTCGTTTCCGATAAATTACTTTCCTTGTGGGGAATCCGCTTCACCATCGTTATGAACTACCTTGCGTTCTATACGGTGGACGATGCCACGCAAACGGTGCATATCGTGCGGTTTCTCTACGGCAAAAGCAACTGGATCACCATTCTGAAAACGGATGCAGCAAACGGAAGTTTGCCGGTGTTCTCATAACCGAATATTTTATCTGGGCGCTCACTTTTGTGGGCGCTTTTTCTATTGGAGGAAAACATGATTTATGACGAACTTATTGAAGAATTAGCG
>OLSX01002264.1_pt1 | contig 17282 bp, 20 predicted proteins | sample 1673141 | NCBI WGS metagenome assembly OLSX01 (sample SAMEA3136759, study PRJEB25190) | human gut metagenome | biome: human gut; feature: human-associated habitat; material: faeces | place: Austria | collected 2013
GCAGCCAGAGTGTCTGCCACGGTCTGGAAGAGTGGGGTGGAGATGGGCTTTCTGTTCGTCTTGCCGAACATTATCTTGGCGTTTGCTAATAATATCTGCATAATCAGAAAATGATGACCTTTTTCTTAAGATTCATATATGCGATTCCTTTTTTTGAACACCTACTTACAAATAGTTGTTCATCCTTTCATCTCCTCTTTCACAAAGTCGACGGCACGGTTTATGTAATCGATGAAAGGTTTGGTCGTTTTGAACAGTTCAGCCACACGTTGGGCAAGATTGTCTTCCAGCAAGAAGCTGTCGTCAGTTATGGCAGACAAACAAAAGCTCTTCATTCGCATCCAGTCGGCATAGGGCGCGTTCGAATCAAATTCTCTCGGCACACGCTTTAATGCTCCTTCCATGTCTGGAACAAACATGCTGTTGGCTTTACCTAATATGTTTCTGCTGAATGTGTCCCATTCGTCACTAATGTCTTCACGCAAAATCTTTACAGCCTTGTTGTCGTAGCAATAGTTGCCTGAAGCGAGCATGTGGGCATGTGGATATTCCGTGCCGGCTCCCGTTCCTATATGGAGATAATAGCCTGCATGCATCGATTTTTTGCCTCCTTTAGCCATGAACACGCCGAAATGGGTCTTATATGGCGACTTGTCCTTACTGAATCTTGTGTCGCGATAAATGCGATAAGTACAGTCTTTGATTGTCAGCGGAGCGATGTCTTCATCAAAACGTCCAATCTCTTTGATAAGGCTTTCGCAGAATGCGTACCATGTCTTCAAAACCTTTTGATACCGCTCTTTGTTCGAGTTGAACCATTCACGGTTGTTGTTGTTCTCCAAATCGCGAAGAAACTCTAATATTTCTTTCATAATGTAACTTTCATAATAGAAGTTAAGCCAAATGCTTATATTACCTTTATTGCAGTTTATAATCCTTTGTACTTAAATATCTTGACCATATCCTTGTCGCCACCCACGAGTTGGCTGCATCGGTTCAGCATTCCCGTGTCTGAGAAACCGCATTTCTCCATAACTCTTCCCGAAGCAGGATTGCCTGTGAAATGGTCTGCCCAGATGTTTTCGAAATGCTTCACTTGGATGCAGTAGTCGAGCATCAGCTTCAAGACTTCGGTGCAGATTCCCTTGTTCCAATAAGGCTTTCCTACCCAGTAGCCCACCTCGCAGTCGTTTTCTCCGATAGGGATGTTGCTGGTTTCATGGGTGTAGTAGCCGATGCAGCCGATCGCCTCGTCAGTCTCTTTCAACACAATCGCCCATGTCGTTTCGTTATGGAAGAATGTCCGGATTATCTCGCGACTTTCTTCTACAGACTTATGTGCCGGCCATCCAGCACGTGGTCCTACGTCAGGGTCGGAGGCGTACTTGAAGAGCGCCTCTGCATCTGATTCCTGCCAATATCGAAGTAAAATTCTTTCTGTTTCCATCAGATTATTTCAATGAAATTCTTCGTTCTTTATTTTATTATCAATTCATTCAGTTTATCCTCTCTAATAATCTTCGGCTGAGCCTTGCCAGCGAGAATGAGAATCTTTTTACCATTACGATAAATATGAAGCTGTCGTGAGCGAACCACGGCTGTCAACTCCTCATCGTTCTGCATGGCTTGCCAGATAGGATAATATACTCCCTCTGGTTCAAACAACTTCTTTTGAAGATGCGAACAGAGGTTTGTTGTATCAATAGTCATAGCCGCTTGTGCGCCACCGGTCACGATGACTACTTTATCTTTGTATTCCATATTTTTTATTTGTTTTTCTGGTGAAACTCCTTCCTTGTCTTAGCCATTGCTGCCGTAGCCATGTCATGGGTTTCTATCAGCAATGGGCTTTTGTGGTATTGCACAATCTTGACCCCGACTGAGTTGTGCCTTTTCTTTTCCTTGATGCATTGAATGATCAAGTCGGAGTTGGCTCTCGCCTTCCTCCCTCGCGACTCGGCAGAGATTGCAAGCGAGTTTGCATCTTTGCTCTCGCTGCTCGTTCGGTTGGCCGACTTTGATGTTGGAGCCTTGTCAAAGTTCTGAATGTAGGCAGCGTTGGTTAGGAAGAGAATGTCGGACCCTTCCGGTATTTCCTGCATTACCTTCACCATGAGGGTTAGCATCATGCGGAACTCCGTGGTGTGCAAGTCGCTGATTACATCACGGCTGATGATGTTGCCGTTATGCTCAATCACAACGGCAGCACCACCAGCTCGCTCTTTATGACCATAATCACATGAGCCACCTATCCAAACGTAATATGTAGATGTATCTTGTGTCATAATTATTTTATCTTCAATGTTCGCAGATATTCTTTCTGCTCGGGCGTGATTCTGTAGCTCTCGATGGCCTTCTGGATGGTCTTGTTGTGCGTCCAGGGAGCAAGGCGGCGTTGCTCGATGTAGGGAATCGCCTGGTCCCATTGCTTGGCAAGGGCGGTGGCGAAGAACCAGGCTACCATCATCTTTACGTAATACTCTTCGCTCCTTACTGATGCAGGAATTTCAAGATATTCTGCCTTGAAGTCTTTATCCAGGTAATGAGACATAAGCGTCTCTATTCCAAAACGACAAGTATAAACGTGTGACGATTTACTCCAAGTCTTGATCTTCACCAATAGCTCCTCCTTGTGTTTGCCAAACACCTTCGGAGACATGATGTCGCAAACTGCCCAGTTATCCACGAAAGGCAGGAAGGTGTCTGTAAGACGAATGCATTCCTCGTAGTCCTTTACCTCGGAAATGAGGAGACCATGAAGCATATTCTCATCGTAGTATTCGTGAGGAAGCTGATGAAGGAAATCTTTGCATTCTGACTCCTTTGTAAATTCTTTTGCAAACTTGCGAAGCACAGGCACACGAATGCCAATGAAACTCTCCACAGGCACTCCTGGTGTCAGTTTGGCTTGGAAAGCAGCATACTGCTTATCCTGCATGGCGAACAGCCGTTCTTGAAGTGAAGTCATACTTTTTTGTTTTATGTTAGGCGAATCATGGGTGCAAAGATACATATTTTTTCGGAGTTTTCTCTTTCATGTCTAAGAGATAATGATTGAATTATTGGAATATTGATTTTGGATATAGAACCTCCAGTTCAAGAGTTTCGTAAACACAATTTCAAAAAAATGTATCTTTGGACTGATACGTCCTGCAATCACGATTATTATCCTAATCATGGATTTACGTTAGCTACAAAATATCGTGATAGTCATTATTCAACATATGCCGATGCAGACACACATCAAAAAAATATCGCTCAAGATTTTATTCTTGAGCGATATTTTTTTGTTTCCATTTATCCGGCAGTAATTCCCGGTACTTACTTAATGGTGTTCTTGGTGGTAGCGCTGCTGCTTTGTTTATTACATCAGATATATATTCAAAGAAGTTAATACCTTGCAGTCTGCATGAGCATGCCAGCGAATAGAACATGGCTGCCCGTTAGGCACCAGTATGCGATAATGCACGGCTTCACACTTCTCCGTCTTAGGCAGAAGGCGGTTGTCGGCTGCCGCCATCATCTTTCACGTAATAGTGCAGCTACAGCTCTACAATCCCGCCATCTTCGGGAATATGAATGCGGTCTTTCTTGCCGCACTTCAAGACTTCTTCTCTAATGGCAGCACGGCTGACTTGATTGTGATTGACACCTTCAAGATGGGTTGCCACGAAGGTTGCCCAAGGGGCATAGTCCATGGCCTTCATAACATCGGGAATGTGCATGATGACATGTCCGCCTATGTAGAATTTGTTTCCGCCTGCGTTTACAATAACAACCTGCGGGTGCCAGCGGTCTATATTTCTGCGTACACCGCTGTACCAGATGGTGTCGCCTGCCAGATAGCAGACAGGTTCAGCCTCATGACGCAGCACATAGCCGCAGGTGTGACCTGCCAAGGGGAGCATCCACCAGTGGCCGTGATGGCTTTCTGTCTTTGTCAGACGGATGTCGCCGAAACGTGATTCTTCGCCAATGATCTCCACGTTGGTAAAGCCATGACTCATTACAGTCTTCCTGTCTTGCTCGTCTTGCACAAAAATGTGAATCTTCTTGTTCAGTAGCTCGTAGGCGGTATTGTCTATGTGGTCAAGGTGCAGATGGGTAAGTAATACGCAGTCTATGTTATTGACAATTTCTTCTGCCTTAATAGGTAGGTCGTGGAGCGGGTTGCGCAACTCCTGATGGTGAGAGAACGGAAAAGGAGCAAACGACCCTTTCTCGCCGAGCATGGGGTCAACGAGGAATCGCTTTCCCGCATACTCGATAATGATAGTGGCATTTCTAATCTGTTGAATTTTCATAATCTTAATGTTTTTATTTCGAACTATGGTGCAAAGTTAGCCTTAGATGTTAAATTTATCTATACCATTTCATTCTCCAGTTGTGCCATTTTGATAAATCATCTAAAAGATGCACCTTTGCATAAAAAAAGCAGATTAAGATTATGGCAAAGCAAAGACAGCGTCTGGTAGAAGTGCCGTTCAGCAAGACGGATTGCGGCGTAGATTTCTACATCAACACAGCTTATGGAGGCGAGTGCCTTTGGGTGCTTACGGAGCATGAAGTGTTCAAGACCGACTTCTTCGAAATATTTTTCATCAAGAAAGCTAATGGCTACGTGCTGATAGACTACAGGAAGATTAACTTGAAAGACGGCATGGTGCTCATCGTGAAGCCACACCAGCAGCAGGAGTGGCACATCGATGAGGCGGCTCTCGACTACGAATTTTTGATATTCCGTGAGGATTTTATGCGAACGTTTATTGCCGACAAGTTCTTTGTCTATCGTCTGCAATACTGCCAACAGACCGATACTCCTCCCTATTTGATGTGCTCGGGAAATGAATGCGAAGAATATCAGCGGCTGCTCAAGAAAATACGGACAGAACTTCGGAAGCCTCAAGCCGACAGCTACAACATCATCGTCAGCGTACTCTACTATCTGCTGGCAATTATGAATCGCCATTATGTCCTTGAGTATCAATTGCCTCTGGCTGCTCCCAAGAATTATTATGCCTTTCAATTTGTGGAATTGATGGAAACCCACATCCGGAAGTTGCAACGTGTGCAGGACTACGCCTCGCTGCTCAAGATTAGCCGCATCACCCTGAACCATAGTGTGATGGCGCAGTATGGAGTGTCAGCTACCTATCTGCTGAAACAGCGACTGTTGGCAGAAATCAAAAACGAACTTCTATTCACCAGCAAGTCTATAAGTGAGATAGCCTATGCTTTCAGTTTCCCCGAGCCATCCCACCTGATGCGTTTTTTCAAGCAGCAGACGGGCAAGACATGTAGAGAATTTCAAGAGGACTATAAGAATGGTGTGTATGAATGAGAATGACTTATCATTTTGATAGTTTTTTATGTTCCAAAGGAGATTGCCCAAAAGAGTATTGCCATCAAGGAAGATATCGCTGTGGCATTAAAGAAACTGTTGGGCAAACCGGCAGATCATATCGTATCAGATACAAGTTTCGAACCAGGAAGAGTATATTAAATATGAATGCAAATATCACTCTAGCCCAAGAATGGATTGCCCAGGCAGATGCCATTCTCATAGGAGCCAGCAACGGACTCTCTATCGCCGAGGGCTATCATATCTTTGCCAACAACGAGATGTTTCGAAGGCAGTTTGGCGACATGCAGCAGCAATATGGTTTCAGAAACGTTGTGGAAGGTCTTTACTTTCAGTATCCTACTGTTGAAGCACGCTTAGAGTTCCACAGACGATTGGTGAAGTTTTGGGTAGACGATTACCAACCTTCACAGGTGATGCATGACCTCATGAAAGTGATTGGGCAGAAGGATTACTTCATCCTTACCAGCAATGGCGACTTGCATCTGGAGAAATCAGGGTTTGATGAAAAACGCATCTTCGAGATAGAAGGTGTCATGACCGACCTTTCGGCAGCGCCAGACCCCAAGAAAAAAACACTCTTCCATCACTTTCTTACAAAATATTCAGGCAAAAAACTCGTTATCTTAGAGTTGGGTATTGGTTCGCGCAACCGACTCATCAAGCTACCTATCATGCAGCTGGCTTATCGTGAGCCGAATGCTAAATATTTCACGCTCAACATGCCTCAAGAGCTCTATATTCCTGAGGAGATAGCAGAAAAGAGCGTGGGTATTGCTGGCGATATTGCCCAGTCGCTCAAAGAATTGAATACAAATGGATAGACAAGGATATTACAGAACAATAGGAAGGGACGAGAGAGCATACCGCTCTTTCGTCCCAACCCCCTTTGCAGGATATTCACCTGGAAATGGATGAAGAGATGCAAACACTACTTGCTCAAGCACATGAAAGATTGAAGAATCGCAACCTCTCTGATATTGATGCGTTGCAGAAGGAAGAAGTTGAGAATTCCGTGAATCTGGTATATGACGAAAAGAAGCCTATATCCTTAGCTTTCTTTGAAACAGATGATAAGGAAGATAAGGAAGACAAGAAACGCAAATTAGATGAACAAAACCTTCTTCAAGCCACAAGATTTGCCGTAGAACGTATGCAGAAACTGCCTATCAGCAGCCGATTGCTCAAGGATGTACACTGGGTAATGATGCAAGGTGAGCACAATGAAAGGAAATACCCTGGTGAGATGCGCACCTCACCTATCTGGCTTGGAACAAAAGATGACACACTGGCAACTGCTCCCTTCATTCCACCTGTCTATGAGGATATGGCACAGTCCATTGCCGACTTGGAGAACTATATTCATTACGAGGAACGGACTGATGCCCTCATCATGGCGGCGCTCATTCATTATCAATTTGAAATGATTCATCCATTCATCGATGGAAATGGAAGAATAGGCAGGTTGCTAACCCTGCTCTTTTTGATGGATAGGAATGTCATCCAACAACCTGTGCTCTCACTTTCAAAAAATCTGATGAGCAGTTCTTTCAAATACTTCACCAACATTGCTTCTGTTGAAGTATCTGGAACATACGAAAAATGGGTGAAGTATTTTCTACGGCAATTGAATTAACCTCAAATTCTGTATGGTCTTGTTGTGCGTCCCCGCCATAGTCAGAGCAAGCAAAACGGGGAGCTAATGTCTTACCAAAATTCATGGATAATTCGTGACTTAAAGATTGCGCTATCATTAACTGCTCAGGCTATGGCGAGGACACCATAGCCTCCTGTGGTTTGCATTTGTGAGTTTCTTTGGTTTTTGTGTTTTTCATGCTATTTTGATTATTAAAGTTACTGATGTGGCTTCGGGATGCCTTCGAGATGTGTTCGGGGCATAAGCCTTCCACTATGCTTGACAGCTGACCCTTGCCAGCGCCACTATCGGCTACGAGATTCGCCAACATTCCGCTTAGTTCCTTCTAGCTGAGGTCGGGATACATAAATTCTGCTCCACTTACGTGTGCGCCAAGGATAGGGAAAAGCATTGGGACGATGGGCTGGTGCATGTCTTTTGAAACTTGCGAGAGCAAAAGTGCCACGCTTTCGAGTCCGCGACCGAGATTTGGCATCTTCGGGGCGGTGGTTTTACTGATATCGTACTTCATTTTCTTCTTGTCGTTTAAAGGTTAAAACTGTTGATAATGAGCCTTTTAGAGGAATGAGGGTGCGTTCCCGTTCCAATTGTTCCAGTTGTTCCAATTAATGTTTGTGTATGCGCGTTCTTGCTTCCTTATATATAACTATTTAATAATCAATTAATTAGATAGTTTATAAAAGGGGTGTCGCATGTGGATATAGTATTTGGAACAATTGGAACAACTGGAACTGGAACGCGAAGCGCCCCTTGCTTACTTCTCTTCTCCAAGGCCTGTGGCGAAGCCACTCGCTACCAGTATGAGTTCTTCGGCAGCCCTACGGCAGAATTCTAAGAATGAGAGCTGTTCGTTGAACTGCGGTCGGTTGAAGGTAGGGTAGAGCGTTCCGTCCGGCTTGCGATTGATGTTGATGTAGACACCCTCGTATACATGCGGGTTGCGCTGCTGCACATCATTACGCTTCTTGTCGGTGGCGTTCTCGATGAAGAGGAAGTGGTCTTCGGCATCGCGAGTGATTGCTCCGTCAAGATAGTTGCCAAGGGGAATGCGGCCAGGCTCGCGTGTGAGGAGCTTGATGTCGACGCAAGGCTCGGTGTTGGGGTAGACCGACTGGTGCTGGCGGTAGCCGCGAGCGAAGGGTGAATTACTTGAGAACATCTCTGTGAGGATGTCGCTAACTGGGCGAGGCTGATTACATCTGTTGTCCTGTCCTCTGCCAATCTGAGTGCTTTTGTTGTAAAACATTGTTGCCAACGCCAAGTGGAGTGATTTGCCACATAGGCGTTTGATGGCAATTTCGTAGATGGTGGATTTACGACACCCACATTTTTGTGCCGTCGTAAGTTGTAGGGTGTACTAATAAAAACCCATATCTACCTTGAAATTCAGATAGATATGGGTCGATAAAAATATTAAAAAAAAAATCAAGAAAAAGTTACGACGAGTATATTGCGTTGTAAGTTTAGATTTATCACTTGTAGTCAACAAGGGCTTTTACAACCTCGTTGACAATTGAAGTCTTTGTTTTTCGTTCTTTTTCTGTCCTGATATTTGGCATAGGTTTGCCATTTTTATCAAGGAATCGATTTGACACAACATCCCATTTAGACGTGCCTTCTGGCCATGTGGTAATAGTAGGATTGGTATCAGAGCAAAGTCCTTTAATAATCCATGTAAGTACGGGATTGTCACCTAACCATTGTATTGTGGTTCTGCATGAACGACCACGGAATAATGATTCCATTGTTTTAATGTCGACCGTATCATTTATTAGCTTGTGTTGTTTCAATTTGTTGGTAAACTCTTGAATGGCTATTGCAAAATACTCTTCGTTATCGTACAAGAAACTACAGTCTGTACGACACTTTTTGAAGTTCCTTGATTCTTCATTATATTTTTCAGAGCGTTTAATATCAAATTCTTTATCAGGAAATTTGTTAAAGTTTGCCGTGTAGAATAATGAAACGTCGTAACAACCAGCAGTACCGATAACATAAGCATATCTGTCTTGTAATTCAAGCCAGCAGCGTGCTAACTCCGCAATTATATAGTGCATGTAAACAACAAGCTCTATAGCAGACTTTGAAAAATCCGATACTACAGGGCTGCCAGATGTGATATTTTTCCATGCCAAGCCACTATTGTCCAAAAAATCGAGTTGTCTGTTTGCTTCGTTAGCCAAGGTCAAAACCGATTCACGAGTCTTCTTCAAGATGAACTTTGTTAGTTCTTCACTACAATCAGACTCCAACAACTTCGTGGCAGCATTGATATGACGATTTATTTCGCTTTCGATAACATACCTATAGTAACGTAGTTTACCAGTAAACAGCACAGACATTTTAGAAGCAAGCACATACAATGCATCCGTTTCCAATTCGATATGCGGTAAATGACTTGCTTCCTTTAAGTACTCGCTGTCTGTTGTACAAATATCCTTAAACGAAATCAGGTCGTGTACTTTCTTTAAATCAAAATTATACATAGGTCATTTAAACTAAAGAAACCATAAACAGTTATTGTCTGTATAAACAGTCTTGTCATTGAAGTGTGGCATGATTTCAGCTATCATCTCAGGATATTTGATCGTGACAGGTAATCCCTGCTGTTTTACCGATTTCCAATAGATTCTGCTGAATTGATATACCTGATCAATCAATTGTTGTACGACTGGCGTTTCTATTTTGTCGTTCCGGTTTGGACAGGCAATTGTCAATTTTATCGGGAACGGGAATCCGTCCATATTGCTGAAACGCTCATTTTCGTATCGCGTATTGTTGCAGAGCAGATAGCGGTGCCCTTCTTTAGATGGTCCAAGGTTAACCCATTTCCCACTATAAGGCATTAGACTCTTGACAACTTCATTTTGACGGGTTTGATAATTGTATGATGTGTATGTGCTTTCTTCATCAAAAAGTACAATATCCTCAGATTCTGTTTTATTGATAGTCACAATAAAAACAGGTACATTAAGGTTGAGACTCTTGAGCATATCTTCAACTTTCTTGAACTCACGCTTGCGACTTATCTTCTTGTAATAGTGTATGATGATGCGCTCTGGCTGACTATTTACAGCAGAGTAACGTATAATTGCCATCTTAATAGCGCCAACCAACTCATCAAGTTCTGATTTTTGGAAGTAGCTATAATCGTTGAAAACCCCGGTGTTGTCAAATGAGAATGCCGCGCCAATATATTGTTGATTATCGCTGCGGAAAGCTCCAATACCAATTATAAGTTCTTTTTTTTCTATTTCGTCAAGGAGCCATGGAGAACCTCCTAATTTCGCACAAATAGCAATACCCATGTTTTGGAGAGTGTAGATAAAATCTTTTCTATTCTTCTTAACGTCTCGTTCCAGCTGACCTCTCATTCTGTTTGAGTCAATGCATTGAGTCGGGATATTATGCTTCAAAAACATTTCCTTGATCTTGTAGTAGCATTCTTTAGACTCTTTGGAACTTGCATATTTGTGAATAGGAGAAACGTATATGCCAACGTATTTAATCTTAGGATTGAGATTACGATATTCTTTGCCATAGAGTGCCTCCTCTATTTCTCTGGTAGGATTAAGCATATCCTTAAACTCAATATGAAGTAATTTATCAGCATAAGAAACGTTCGTTCCTATATACATTTCAAGTTTCTTTCGCTCGTCGTTGTTTCCAGAACAATAGTTGCCGTTTCTGAAATATCCAAGCAAATGCGATGCGTATTTCTTATCGCTCGTGTGATATATAGCGATAAGTTGTATGTCTGTGTATGGACATTTGATGCGAGGACCTGAATTTACTCCATATTGTTGACGTACATTCCTTACATCGTTGCCGTTACTATCTTTACCAAATATAAGCATACGCTTTGAACTACTTGTTTCTCCAACTTGTAAAGGATTGACCTTTGTAAACTCATAAGCAAGATTAGGAAAAATCCTTTCTATATCCTTAGTGTTAAGGAATTTCTTTCTGAAATTCTCAATCTTTTCCAAGTATTTTATATACTTACTTTCGAATGTTCGTGTTTCTTCATGTTTGTCCAAGTCAAAGAAACGTTTCAGTTCACCACTCATAATTGGCCGAGTTGTCTCTGGAGGACAATACTTATTATGCGATTGTAGATAATCGTATCTATCGATTCTGCGCACAACATATTCTGTACCGTCAGAACCTTTACGAACTTCCCGTGTCATAACTTTGTTAATCATACTTGGTGTTATACTAGACTTGCTTGTGAACGGATCATTTGCTCCTTCGGCAAGCAAGCGTGCTACAGGTACATTTAACATAAGTGCAGGGCGGTCATTAGCTACCAATAGATACGGACAATTATTATAATGGTCATATTTCACTCTAATTGTGAATCTATCCATCTCTATCAATTCGTATTGCTTATTATCGTGATTTATATGCTTTTTATCCCCGTTTGCGAGTAACCATACCTGTATGTCGTCGGTTATCCCAGACTTAGTAACAACAACATCATCATAATACCTGAAGTATTTTTCTAATAATCTGTTGTAGTAGCGTTTTACAAAATATTCATTTTCAGGTTCGTTAAAATCTAAGGCAATTACTTCAAATCCTTCAGTTGGTGATGAGAATGAAGTGTAGATTGTTGGAGTACCATTACCTGCAAACAGGTTGCTGAATATCTGTGATTGTTTAACTTCTTTTGGGATAAGCACAGGGGATTTGAGGCGAGTACTTTTGCGCTCAGCATCATCTTTAGCTGAAAAATACAATTTAACAGCTTCCTTTGGATATTCAAAAGTGAGGGTATTTAGGAATAATTTTTCGTTCATTCAAAAGGATTTTAAAGACAACATAATTGCTTAAGGCAATTTTGATATTTATTTTTTGTATGTCACAATATATACATATTAAGCACATATGTGTTACACTACAAAGATACATTATTTTATTGAAATAATAACTATTGAATGAAAATATTATAACTTTTGCTTATATCTTTAGATGGTTTCATTATTCTTATTAAACCATGATAAATGTATAATGTATAATTTATAATGGAAATGTATTATGATAATGGCGTTATCATTTGGAGGACATTAGGTTTTTATATATCTTTGCATGCGAATAAATAAAATATTATCTCATAATAAATAATAGTTATGCAGAAAAAATGGACGAGAGAAACCGTTTTTGAAGAAAGCAAAAAGTATTCTTCACGATCAGAATTCAAAAAAATGAGTTCTGGCGCATTCCGTATTGCATATATGAATGGTTGGTTAGATGAAATGAATTGGTTGATATACCCAGCACCAAAGCCAATCAAATGGACGAAGGAGGCTGTATTTGAAGAATCAAAAAAATATTCATCTATAAATGATTTTAATCTTAAAAATGCTTCTGCATATACAGTTGCACGGAAAAATGGGTGGTTAGATGAAATGATATGGTTAAAAAGGAAATATGTTATTCGTGGTTTTTGGCAATCACGAGAGAATGTCTTTAATGAATCTCATAAGTATAGAACTTTAAAAGAATTCAGAGAAGATTGTTCTACTGCCTATTATTCTGCAATAAGAAAAGGATGGTTGGACGAAATGACTTGGCTAAAGAGAGCTGAACGCAAACCTGATGGTTATTGGAAAATCAAAGAAAACGTTTTTGAGGAATCTCACAAATACAACACGACTACAGATTTTTGTAATGCTAATTATCTTGCATATAAAAATGCACTTAACAACGGATGGTTGGATGAAATGACATGGTTGAAGAAAAGTCGAAGCAAGGAAAAAGGTTATTGGCAGAATAAGGAGAATGTTTTTAATGAGGCAAAAAAATACAAATATAAAAGTGACTTCAATCGCAAGGCTCCGTCTGCTTATGTTACCGCATTGAAAAAAGGGTGGCTTATTGAGATGACATGGTTTCAGCCTAAGGGGTACGAACGTGCATCTAAAGGACCGGTACACATTGTTTATGTTTATATTGACGATGATAAGAAATGTGCTTATGTAGGAGCCACCAACAATATTGACCGTAGAGATTATGAGCATAGAACACATAGTCATGATACCGTTTTTAAATATTTTGCAAAGGAAGGCAAAGATGTTCCCAAATATAAGATATTGAGGGAAGGACTTACAGTTGTAGAAAGGCAGCGTGAAGAGCGAATACAATCTCTTTATTACAGAGATATACTTCATTATACGTTGCTCAATAATATCAATGCTACAGGTGAGAACACCGGGTCTTTAGGAAGTCTTGTATATAAGTGGACAAGAAGCAAAGTAAAAAGAGAAGCAGAAAAATATAAAACGCCAACAGAGTTTTTCACAAATTCTGCAGGTGCTTATGATGCTGCTCTTAAATATAAAATGATGAATAAAGAAACATTTCCTTGGTTCTATAGCAAACGAATGCCTCCGCGCTGGTGGAATGTAAAAGAACATGTCTTTGAAGAATCAAAGAAATATAAAACTTGGAATGAATTCTTCTGGAAATCATCCGCTGCTCATTTTTCTGCAAGAAAACATAAATGGGAATCTGAAATGATATGGCTTGCTCATAATCAAGTTCCGCAAGGTTATTGGCAAAATGAAGAACATGTCATTGAAGAATCTAAAAAGTATTCCACGAGAACAGACTTCTTAAAAGGTTGCCATGCTGCTTATGATTATGTATCCAAACATAATCTATGGGCAAAAATGCCTTGGATAAAGACTAAAGTGAAAGAACAAGGCTATTGGACAAAAGAGCGTGTGTTTGAAGAAGGTGCCAAATATCCAACCAAGAAGGAATTTGCCGGAATGGCATCAACAGCTTATTCAAAGGCTGTAAAAAACAAGTGGATAGACGAAATGACTTGGTTTGTTTCCGATGTTAAACCTATGGGATATTGGCAAAATAAACAGATAGTAATTGAAGAGTCACGCAAATATTCTTCACGTAGCGAGTTTAGATGGGGATCAACAAGTGCATACAAATCTGCTATTAGTAATGGTTGGATTGATGAAATGACGTGGTTAAAGCGTCCGCAGAATTACAATTTTAAGTGGTCTCGTGAAAATGTGTTTATGGAATCACAGAAGTATAATTCTCGTAGCGCTTTTAAAAAAGGATGTCCATCTGCATATAGAGTTGCAAATAAAAATGGATGGTTAGACGAAATGGTCTGGCTTAAACAAAAGTATAATAAGAAATAGTTTATAAATGAACGATATAAAATTTAATATATCAGAACATTGGCTTCCTGTCAATGAAAAACGGGGAACAATAGATAAGGACACTTTAAGGATTAAGGTGTCTGGTATAAATTTTCATACCCAACAAGAAGCAAGTTCTTGGGGACTTTTTACAGGCTATATAAAACCTGACACAAACAATACATACGACCCCAATGCTATAGGTTTTTATAAATCTGATGGGACACTTTTGGGATATGTCCAAAAAGAGTTGCAAGATTATGTAGGCAAATTTACTAAAGGAAGAGAATTGGATTGTGTAATTGCAATAACACCATTCTTTTCTAAGGAAGGTAAGATTCGAAACCAAGCATACGCTACAATCCTTAAGTTTTTCGAGGATGATATAGAATATGCAACAGAAACAATTAATAGAGTTACGGAAGAAGTTGGTCATGATGCGTTGATTGAAATTTCGCATTTTGAAAATGAATTGTCTTCGCATGGGAATATACAATCAAATGATGATGTTATAGACGATAACAAAGATTGGGGCAATACGGTTTTTAGATATGACGATTACTATAAGTTTAAACAATGTGACAAAACAGGAAAGAAATCATATGATACCCTCACGGTAAAAATTGAGAATGCAGATTGGTATTTCGACAGGAAGAAATGGCAAGCAGGAGTGTTTAGTGGATATGTAGATGTTGTGCATATAGAAAGTCTAAATCAATATGGTATATATAGAGATGATAATACTCTTGTAGGATGTCCTGATAGTTTTGAATTTGATGATGAAATAAAAGAATTCACAGAAGGACATCGAATCTTCTGTATTTTTATGCTTGTTCCACACATAGATACAAAAACTTCGTGTATTGATATAAAAGGAAAAGCTGTTCTAATCAAATTCTTTGAAGATGAAAGGGAGTACGCCTATAAATTATTTGAAGATGTAAGAACACGACTTGCAAATAATGCCGTTGTGGATTATAAGAAATTCACAACAAAAAAAGCTGAGTTAGAAGACTGTGGAATATCAGTATTACTAAGTTGGTCATTTGATACTCGCAGATATAAATTTGGTGATCAAGAAACAACCTACCTTGATGATAGCGGAAAACCTCAAAAGTCCCATAGTGGATGTTCTGCACTTGTAGCAATATTTGCGACTGTATCAATATTGGTTATTGTCTTTACGATGCTTATTATATAGCATTTTTCAATTAGGCAAATCATTGTCTACCAAAACTTAATATAATAGGAATAAACAAATAAAAAAGACACCGCTAAGTCACTTTCATTTAATAAAGAAGGCGACAATGGATGATTTTAAAGACATTTCAGAGTGGCTGAAGGATGCTTTTGAAAATCATAAAGAATTTAAGGGTTATGGCCTTTATCATAATTTGTACGGTTTTATACATGAAGCTTTCAAGGAGCAGAAGGTCTTTGTGCTTAGATATAAAGGCAAAGCCGTTGCTTTTTTAACATTCATGCCACCAAGTGAGGAAAGTATAAGAATAATCTTTGATGCGGTATGTGTTAAACCTGTTTTTTTAAGAATGGGTTTAGCTACATACCTGCATGAAAGCGCAATCGAATATTATAAAAAGCGAGGGGGGTTGGTTGCAGAATTGTATCATGTATGTAATGAGTCGTATAAATTAGGTAAATCCTTGGGGTTTGTAGAAAAGAAAGAGACAAAAGAGACATCTATTGTATCCATGGTTAAGATATTGACTGATACAAGAAGACAAAATCGCAATGCGAATGTTAGGTTTGTGGTATGGGACAAATGTTATGGTTATACTAATTCAGAACCTATATATAGTTGGTCTTTGAATTTTCGAAGAAATAAAAAGCCAATAATTTGTTCAATAGATTACGAGTGGACTGTAGGAATTATTCAAGATAAAAAAGTTGTTTACTCAGGAATTGCTAAACGCTTTTTTGACGTTATTCCAATAGGGGGACCTTATTTATATATAAACGAAGATAAAGCCAAACACATTCTTGAATCAATAAAACGGGCAGAGTCATAAAGAATATGCTCTGCCGTAGATTGAATAAGTAGAATTCTATTCTGTAGGTTTCACCACAGCTCTCCATTCCATAAACTGCTTGGTTGTTTCTCCGCTATGATGATCGAGGAAAAGACTGTGGGCGGTGTCGAGATTGGCAATCTTCTGCATGTCCTCAGCTTCAAGATTGAAGTCGAAGAGATTCAGATTCTCTTTCATTCGTTCCTTATGAACAGTCTTTGGGATGATGATTACATCGCTCTGCAGCAGCCAGCGCAAGGCTACCTGTGCAGCAGTCTTGCCGTATTTCTCGCCAATCTGGGTGAGGGTAGGGTTGGTGAACAGACCGTTCTGACCTTCTGCCAATGGAGCCCACGCCATGAGCTTGGTGCCAAACTCATCCATGAATTTTCGGGTCTCGTGCTGCTGGTTGAACACATGCGTCTCCATCTGATTAACCATCGGTGCAATCTCCATGTTGGAAGCCAGGTCTATAAGATGATCAGGGAAAAAGTTGCTCACTCCGATGGCACGAACCTTTCCTGCCTTGTAAGCTTTTTCCAAGTCACGATAGGCGCCATAGCGGTCGCAGTAAGGTTGGTGGAGGAGCATCAGGTCGATGTAGTCGGTCTGTAGTTTGCGCAGACTCTCGTCGATGCTCTTCATGGTCTGTCCGTCGCCATAGTTGGAAGGCCAGACCTTGGAAACGAGGAAAATCTCATCACGATTCACACCGCTCTTCTTCCATGCGTTGCCCACGGCTTCCTCGTTGAGATAAGCCTGTGCCGTATCTATCATCCGATAGCCCACGCTGAGAGCATCCAGCACGCAACGCTCACACTCATCAGGTTCCACCTGATAAACACCATATCCCAGTTGCGGCATTTCCACGCCATTGCTTAACTTTATCTTCTTCATAATTGTAAAATCTTATAGTTGTTATTTTATCTTGTTATATTCCTCATCGCTCACAGCCTCCTGCCACTCGTTGGATGTGTTCTCGCCAGGTATTTCAAAGGCGAGGTGGGCAAACCAGCTGTCTTTTGCGGCACCATGCCAATGCTTCACGTTGGCAGGAATGT
>OLSX01002278.1_pt1 | contig 17209 bp, 11 predicted proteins | sample 1673141 | NCBI WGS metagenome assembly OLSX01 (sample SAMEA3136759, study PRJEB25190) | human gut metagenome | biome: human gut; feature: human-associated habitat; material: faeces | place: Austria | collected 2013
TTCGACTTTTTCGACGGCTTCGCAGCGCGTCTGCTCAACCAGAGTTCGCCCATCGGGCTGCAACTCGATTCGCTGGCCGACGACATCTCATTCGGACTGGCCCCGGCGGCGATCATGTATTCGCTCTATCAATGGATGCCCGGCATCTGGCTGCCCGAAGGGTATCCGGGGCTGGTCGTTTTCGTCTTTACGGCCTGCGCCGCGTTGCGGCTGGCGAAATTCAATATCGACGACACGCAGCGCACGGAGTTCTGCGGACTGCCCAGCCCGGCGGCGGCGATGCTCTGCGGTTCGCTGGGGCTGTTGTTCGAGACCAGCGGACTGGAACTTCCGCGCGAGGCGATTTCTGCCATTGCCGTGGTCGTGGGACTGCTGATGATCTCGAATGTGAGGATGTTCGCCCTCAAATTCCACGGCTTCGGCTGGAAAGGGAACGAACTGCGCTACGGATTCATCATCGCGGCCGTCGTGACGGCCGTCCTCCTGCGCGGTTACGCCGTGCCGGCGATCATCGTGCTGTATATCCTCGTTTCGCTGGTGCGGGGGCTTGCCTGCCGGACAAAAGGCTGTGGGAAAGCCGAATAGTTGTATATTTAAAATTTTTTAATTATATTTGCCGCGGATTTCCGCTCTTTGGCTGACATGTCGAGATTTTCGAACCGCATATTGCTGACGCTCCTGCTCGGTCTGTTTTTTGCAGCGCCCGAGGCGGTGCGCTCCCAAGGCTTCGATGCGAAGACCTTGCAGCGCGCCCAGCGCAACGGCCAGACGGGTAACCTCTACGGCAGCAATCCCTACGAGCAGACCGAAGGCGAGGAGGGCGAGAACCAGCAGCCGCAGGACACCACCAAGAAGGAACGGAAAATCCGCAAGCCGCTCGAGTCCTATTTTTTCAATGACTCGATCCGCGCGCTGAACAACTTCAAATGGCACGTGAGCCGCGATTTCAACCGCGTCGAGATCGGGCCTTTGGACACCACGCTGACCGATTACCGGATCGACTATCCGTTCTACCGGGAGGACGTGGGCGACATCGCCCAGGGGGCTTTGGGCCAGACGTCGCTGCCGTTGAACTATTTCCGGCGTCCGCAGTTCTTTGACTTCAGTTTTGCGAGTCCCTACTACGCGTACACCTACAACATGGAGAACGTGCCCTTCTACAACACGAAGAAGCCGATGATCCGGATGAATTACGCGGAGTCGGGGCAGAAGCGTTTCCGTGAGGAGAATTTCGGCATCATGCATGCGCAGAACATCTCTCCGACGACGGGTTTCAACATCGACTACAAGGCGCGGGGCACGCGCGGCCAGTACGTCTGGTCGCGGACCAAGAACCACAACCTTGCGGTGGCCGTCAGCCACACGGGCAGGCGGTATTCGGTCCATGCGGGCTACTACAACAACCACATCGAGCAGCAGGAGAACGGCGGCGTGGTCGGCGAGTGGGCCATTGCGGACACGACGTTCGAGATGCCTTCGGGCGTGCCGATGCGGCTGGCCGACGCCGAGGCCAAGAACCTCTACCGCAACAACGCCTTCTTCGTCACGCAGTCCTACGGCATCCCGCTGCAACGGCTCACGGAGAGCGATTTCTCGATGGCGAACCTCTCGGCGGTGTATATCGGCCATTCGTTCGAGTACAGTTCGTGGAGCAAGGTCTACACCGACAGGAACGAGCCTTATACGAATGAACGGGACCACCGGGACGAGAACGGCGATTTCGTCTCTGCGGAGGGGCATTATTACGATAACTGGTTCATCAACCCTGCGGAGACGCGCGACTCGATCTACGAGCGGAACATTTCGGACCGCTTCTTCGTGCAGGCGCAGCCCTGGGACCGGAACGGAATCGTGGGGACGCTCGACGCCGGCATCGGCATCGACATGCACACCTACTCGCAATTCGAACTGAAAGATTACCTGACGGGGAAGTACACGAAGGTCAACAAGACGAGTTACTTCTTTTACGGCTCCGTCAGCGGAAAGATAAAGAAATATGTCGACTGGGACGGAAACCTCCGTTTCTACCCGTCGGGATACAGAGGCGGAGATCTCTCGATCGGCGCGCACCTCGCGCTGAAAGGCTATCTGCGCGGACACCCCCTGATTCTCGAAGGCCGGTTCTCGATGGACCGCCGCTCGCCGACCTACTGGCAGGAGAATCTGTTCTCTAACCATTATATATGGAACACTCCTTTAAGCAAGGAGAATGAAACTCGGTTCGAGGTCAAGTTTTCGGTTCCCGATTTCGCGTTCGAAGCGGGGGCATGGCAGGGAGTCGTCTCCGACAAGATTTACTATGCGTCGGACAGCAACGTCGCCCAGCACAGCGGCAACGTCAGCCTCACGAGTGTGTATGCTCGCAAAGATTTCCGTTTAGGCGGACTTCATTTGGACAACAGGGTATTGTTGCAGTGGAGCACGGATCAAGATGTTGTACCCGTTCCGCTTTTGAGCGCCTTCCTGTCGTATTACTACGAATTCTGGGTCGTGCGCGATGTGCTGCGCCTGCAGATCGGTCTGGACGGACGCTATAATACCAAGTATTATGCGCCCGGTTACAATCCGGCTCTGTCGGTGTATTACAACCAACGGGAGGTCGAGACGGGGAATTACCCCTATATGGACGCTTTCGTCATGGGAAAGTGGAAGAGAATGCGGATATTCCTGAAATATCAGCATGTGAACAAGGGACTGTTCGGTAACGGAGAATATTTCTCGGCGGCTCGCTATCCGCTCAATCCGGGCATGTTCAAAATCGGTATCTCATGGGGATTCTATGATTGACGTGCTGTTCTGCGCGGTGTAAGCTGCCCGCAAAACAACATTTTATGTTAAAAAAGACCGTATTAACGTTTGCGTTCTTAACCATTCTTACGACATTTTACGGCTTCAACGCCCAGTTCAGCGCACCCGCGACGGACGACGCACTGGCCGAGATGCACCACTCGCTGCTCCCCGAGGGCAGTTACGTCATTTCGGCCTACGACAATCTGATTCGCAACATCAGCGAAGAGGAGGGCCACGACTGGCGCCTGATGAGCGCCATCGCCTACCACGAATCGCGCTTCACGCCCGACATCACCTCGCGCAGCGGGGCCCGCGGCCTGATGCAGATCATGCCTTCGGTGGCGCGTCAGTTCGACGTCCCCGCGGCCGAGATCACTGATCCGAGGACCAATATCTGGTTGGCCAACAAACTGATGTCGAAGATCATGTCGTCGCTCCGTTTTCCGGAAGGGACACCTGAAAAAGACCGCATGAGCATCATCCTGGCCTCGTATAACAGCGGTATCGGCCATGTGAACGACGCCCGCCGTCTGGCCCGCCTGAACGGGGAGAACCCCAACTCGTGGGAGGTCGTGGCCCGGTACCTTACGCTGAAGGCCGAGCCGGAATTCTACGAGAACGAAGTGGTCAGATGCGGACGATTCACCGGCAGCCGGCAGACGCTGGCCTATGTGAACGACGTGATAGGACGCTACGACAGATACTGCCGCATCGCCGGAAGGTAACGGCGGCAGGATAAATTAAAGGCAGGACCCGCAAGAGCGGTCCTGCCTTTTTTGTGCCTGTGCCCCGCGCAGCGGGGACAGGATGCCCTGCGGTGTGGAATCTACTCGAAGACGGAGATAGTTGGCGGCAGTCCAAATTTTGCAATTTCCCGAATTATCGCTATATTTGAATGATTCGGAGTATTCCGACATATTTTGAGAAAACTGTGGAAAACCATTCGGCGTATTTTCAGCAACTATTCCGCGATCACTATGAACCCTTGTGTGCACGGGCTTTTCAGATGGTCCATGACCGCAAGGCGTCGGAAGACATCGTGCAGGATGTCTTTCTTGCCTTGTGGGAACGGCGGGAGGAGGTGGACTTCGACCGGCCGCTGCTGCCGCTGCTGTTTGTCGCCGTGAAGAACCGTGCCATAGATTTGCTGCGCTCCAAAAAATGGCGGGGGGGGGAATCCGGACTGGACGAGTTGGATGTCTGTATTCGTACGCTTGTCGCCGACCATATCGAAGAGGAGTTCCAGTTATCGCAGTTGAGCGAGGAGATCGACTGCTGCATTTCGGGACTTTCCGAGCAGTGCCGCCGGGTGTTCCTGTTGAGCCGCACGACAGGCCTGAAAAACCGGGAGATCGCCGAGCGGCTCAACATCAGCGTCAAGACCGTCGAAAAGCATATCGGGGCGGCGCTCTCCCAGCTTCGGATCCGGCTCAGCCGCAGCGGATTTCTGCGGCTTTTCCTCTGAAAAACAGAAGATGCCCTGCACCGTTTCGGTGCAGGGCATTGCTTTTTCCGCCTCGTTAGCGGAGTGGGAATTCGTGTGTGTGTGCGACGCGTCCGCCGGGACCGACGATTCGGATCGCGATTCGGTCGCCTGTCATGTCGCACCGTATGTAGCTTTGATTGCCGTTGACCACGACCGGGAACCGAACTTCGTCGTTTGCCGGGTGGAAGCCGTAGCGGTGCGTGTGGCCGGAGAACATGATATTGATGCCGGCCTCGTTGAGGATCGGCAGGAACAGATTCCGGAGGTGGTTGCTGCCGTGCCACGTTCCGCCGTCGAGCGGAATATGGAGGAAGACGACGCGTGCCGAGGCGTTGCGGAAGGTTTCGGAGGCCACCGCCCTGCGGAGCCATTCGCACTCTTCGCGGCGATAGGCGTCGTAGTCGGCAAGCCCTCCGTATTCGATGTCCGTGTCAGGCTTGTCTTCGCCGCAGTCGAGCAGCAAGAAACAGACCGATCCGACTTTGCAGAGTTGGTAGTGACGGCCGCTGCGCGTAGGGAAATAGTCGTGCAGACGGTCGGCGAAGACGCCGCGCGTCTCATGGTTGCCGCGGTTGTAGAGTATCGGGGTCTCCGAGGCGTAAAGGTTTACCGAGGCGTCGATGAAATCCCGGAACAACTGCTCCTCATTTTCAATGCTGTTGGACATGTCGCCGTTGAGCATTACGAAGTCGTGTTTGCCGAAATTGATTTCCCGGCACAGTTCGGTCATGTCGTCGGCGCGTCCGTGGATGTCGTTCAGGATGACGAACGAACAGTCGGTTCCCGTTGCCGGGAATGTCCGGAACCGGAACGGCGCGCGTTTGTAGACATTGCTGGCAACGGTCCTGCCGTAGAGGACGTTGTCTCCGTGTTTCCATTCGAGTACCTCCTGCGAGAAGATGCGGTAGCAGTATTTCGTTCCGGGACGCAGGTTGTTCAGCCGCACGGCGTGCAGTGTCTTGTGCGCCTGTTTGCGGCCCGCGACGGTTTCGTAATGGCGGGTATGTTCGGCGGCGTAGAAACTGCGTCCGTCGTCCTCGGTTGCCTCGACCCACGACAAAGCGGGTTTGTTGGTAGTCCACAGGACGGTTACGCCGTCTTCGGTCATGTCGCACAGCCACGGGCCATGCGTGATCTTGAAATCCTGGGCCGGCAGCGTCAGTGCCGCTGCCAGCCCGAGGAGTGTGAATAGCAGTTTTTTCATCTTCCGAACGCTTTATTCCTGATTCTCCGGGAGGTCTTCCTCGGTCTGGAACCGGATGTCGGCCACGACGGGGCGGTGGTCCGAGGCGTCGACGCCGTCGACCTGCTGGTCGCTGCGCGAAACCACTGTGCAGTTCTGTACGCCGAAGTGTCCGATCGGGGCATACAGTATGTAGTCGATCTTGCGGGTGGGATTCTCCGACGGGAAAGTGTATTGGTCGATCGTTCCGACATTGGTCAGGAACGCGGTCATCGTGGCGATGACGTTCGAACTGGGAATGGCGTTGAGGTCGCCCGCAAGGATGAGGTCTCCGTCCAGTTCCGTGTCGCGGATACGGCGGATCTCATTGGCCTGCACCAGGCGGCTCGCATCGCCCGAAAGATGATCGAGGTGCGTCGAGGCGACATAGAGGTCTTTGCCGTCGATCTCGACGCGGATGACGCACAGCGAACGGTCCTCTCCCGGTTGCGAAGCGGCGCAGGGGAGCCGGTAACTGCGGGTCTCTATAATCGGGTGTTTCGACAGCACGGCGTCGCCGTATTCGCCTCCGTCGCGGTCGATGGCTTTCGAGAAGTGCCACTCCATACCGAGTTTGGCTGCCAGGTCGCGGGCCTGGTGTACGTCTTTTCCCGTGCGGTTGGTGAAGACATCCACCTCGTTGAGGGTTACGAAGTCGGGGTCCTGCCGGCGGATTACCTCGGCCAGCGCGTCCAGATCGGCTGCATTGGCGGGGCTTGTGGCGCGTGCGCCGTAAATGTTGTAGGTCATTATGCGGATGATCCTGCCTTTGGGTGGAATGACTGCCTTGTCTCCGTGCTCGTCGTTGTAATTGTCGTCGTTGGTGCATGAAACGACAATCAGGAGCAGCGCCCACAGACATATAGTCTTTTTCATAGTCTTTTGTTTGGTTTAAAAATTTGTTAGTCGGATCAGAATGCCCATACTTCGGCGATGCAGGTCTGGTAGAGGTCGGCCTGCGTGGCGGTGACGAAGATACGGAAATAGCGTCCCGTTGCCTTGTGGTCGAGGTATACCGTGTTCTCGATCCGGTTTTCGACGGTAAAGGTCCCTGCATGGGTCCAGTTTTGGTTGTCGTCGCTCACGTCGATGTTGAAGATACGCGGGTTGCCGCTGCTCTTGGGAACGTCGGAGCCTTCTTTGTCAGACCGTCCGCGGATCGTGAGTCCGTGCAGTTCCTTGGGTGCGCCCATGTCGACGGCGATCCAGTGCGGCGGGCCGGGTTTGGCGTTGCGCCACTGCGTACCCCAATAGGTGTTGTTTTCGCCGTCGATGATCGAAACGGCCAATCCGCGGTTGGGGTAGGTTGATGTCGCTTCAGCCTCCTGCGTCGAGAACCCGGCGATCGACCAGCCGCTCCTGTCGTATCTCGGGAACGGATTTTCGGTGTAGTAGCCGTTGATGCGCAGGTAAGCCGTCTGCAACGATTCGTTGACGGCCAGGTCGGGTGTCACATTCTCGATCCGTACCGGCAGCAGGAAGACGCCCACGCCGTCGAACGCCTGGCTGTTGATGGCGATCCGGATGGGCGAGGAGATGTATTTCCCGTTAGGAATCACGGCTTCGAGGTTCTCGATCGTGTAGCTTCCATCAAGCATCATCGGGTAGTTGCTCTGGTGCTTCTGATTGTAGGTATCCACCAGTTCGGGGGCGACGCGAAATTTGACCGTCACATCGCATCCCGGGTTGCGGATTCCGCTCAAGTTGGCGTAGACCATGAGCGACGTGTCGCGTTCGAGCGGGAATGAGAGTGTGTTCTTGGAGGCGTCGTCGACGGCGTTGACCGTGTAAATACGCGTATAGTTCTCGGGGTTGTCCACGTTCAGGTCGTCCTGAATCGGGTTTTCGCAGGCTGCGAAGAGCGTTCCGCAGCAGAGGACAGCCAGGTATTTCGTAAGTTTCATAGTCGTTATTCGTTTTTACGGTTACCATCCGGGATTCTGGACGATCTGCGGATCGCGGTTGATTTCGGACTGGGGAATGGGGAAAAGGTAGAACTCGGGCCGGAACACGCGGGTTTCGAATACGGTTTTCTCGTAGAACGCCTCGTCGGTGAAGCTGTTGCCTGCGTCGACGTTCATGCCGTAGAAGGGTCCTCCGTCGGTCTGGTCGGCGATCAGCCAGCGGCGGGTGTCGAAATAGCGCAGTTGCTCGAAGCAGAGTTCGATGCGGCGTTCCAGCCGGATCTGCTCGCGCATTTGACTCTGGTTGAGATCGCTTTGGACCGGTCCCAGGCCGCCGCGCTCGCGGATTTTGTTCAGGTAGGTTTCGATGTCCGCATTCCCGGGATCGTATTCGTTGAGCGCCTCGACGTAGTTGAGCAGTATCTCGGCGTAACGCATGATGACGAAGGGACGCTTGATGTAGTTGCCGTTCTTGGGATTGGACGAGGGCGAAACGTTTTTGATGGCGATGTATCCCGAACGCGGGAAGTCCCACGTGCCTTTCTTTCCCGATCCTCCGGTGTAGTAGAGCTGGATGCGGGTTTTCTGATCGCCGATCCAGTAGGCGCCGTTGAAGCAGATGTTGACGTAGAAACGCGGTTCACGATTGACGAACATGTTGCGCGTACCGGCGGGAGCGAATACCCAGCCCGATTTGGGGTCGGAGTAGTTCGCCTTCGAATAGCCGCTCTCCTTGTCCGGGGTAATGGCCGTGCCGTCTTTCATGCGGAAAGCGTCGACCAGTTGCTGGGTCGCCCCCATGCTTTCATAGCCGCTGAACTGCCGGGGTGAAGCCGACCGTTCCCAATGTTTGAGGTAGTTGCTGATGCGGACCATCATCACCTCGCTGTTCCAGTTCTCCAGGAAAACGTTGCGGCAGGACAGGTAAGGGTCGAGCGTTCCGTCGGTGTGGTACTCCTTGTAGAGGTCGAAAATTCCCAGGTCGATGACATCTTTTGCAGCCTGGGCGGCCTTGTTCCACTTTTCGGGGTCTTTTCGGGTCGAAAAAAGGTGTTTGCCGTCCGTGTTGACCACGTTGGCGTAGGCCGGGTTGCCGTTGAACTGGTCGCTGGCGGCCAGCAGCAGTACGCGGCTTTTGAGTCCCATGCACATGGCCAGTGTCGCCCGGCCGTAATCCTTGTCGGCCTGTACGGTGAAGTGCAGCGGCAGGCGGTTGTTGTCGATCATGTCGTCCAGTTCGCCGACGATGTAATCCACGCACTCGTCGTAGGAACTGCGCGGCAGGTTCATCTTCACATCGTCGCGGTCGAGGTCGCCCGGAAGCACCTCGTCGCCCAGCAGTACGCAGGGGCCGTACTGGCGCAGCAGGCAGTAATAGAACCAGGCACGCAGGAAGCGGGCTTCGTTCTTGTATTGTTCGACGACGATCGGGCCGCGCGTAGGATCGTCGAGCATCTCCTGGTTCGAGCCGATGTGCTGGATGAAGTAGGTTGCCGAGCGGATGCCCCGGTAGTAGTGCGACCAGTACTCGTAGTAGTTCGACGATGCGCTCCAGTTGCCGAGGTTCATCTTGAAGGAGTTGTAATCCTCGCGGTCGTAGGTAACGTCCAGGTCGTCCGAACACGGGTCCCAGGGCACGCCGTTGGTGCGGTGCGACTCGTCGCGGATGTAGCTGTAAACGGTAGCCAGGTATTTCTCGGAGTAGGAGGTGCGCTGGAATACCTGCTCGATGGTGATCCGGTCGTCGGGAACCTGGTCGAAGAAGTCGTCGTTGCAGGCGGTCAGGATGCCGAGGGCGGCCAGTAAAGTGAGTATTGTTTTAAGTTTCATAGCTTGTCGGGGATTTTAGAAGTTGAAATTGATACCCAGGCTGACGGAACCGATGTTGGGATATTTTGCGCCGCGGCCGTCGCCCAGTTCCACGTCCCACAGTTTGAATTTGCTGAATGTAAGCAGATTGACGCCCTGTATGAAGATGCGCGCATTGTTGATGTGGATGCGTTTCATCCAGCGGTCGGGGAGCGTATAGGAGAGTTCGATGTTTTTCAGACGCAGGTAGCTGGTATTTTTGAGCCACCACGTGCTGGCTTCGTAGTTCATGTTCATGTTGCCGATCGAGAGGCGCGGGTAGAAGACATCCTGGCGGGGATTGGCCTCGGTCCAACGGTCGGTGATGTTGCTCAGCAGGTTGCCGCGGCTCGATCCCTGTGCGAAAGGCAGTACGCCTTCGCCGCTGAGGATCGCGTCGACGTGTGCGGCGCCCTGGAACATGGCTGACAGCGAGAGGCCTTTCCAGCCTACGGAGAATCCGAAGCCGTAGACGATTTCGGGGACACTTCCCCAGCCGATGGGCACTTTGTCATATTCGTCGATTTTGCCGTCGCCGTTGATGTCCTTGTAGCGGATGTCGCCCGGGCGCGTGTCGCCGACCTGTACAGGCGCTGCGGCGATCTCCTCCGGACTTTCGAAGAGTCCCAGTGCGATGAGCCCGAACCGCTGGTCGACCTTGTTGCCGATGGTTTTTTGCCAGGGATAGGCCACGGTGCTGTCGTCTTCGAGGACCTTGTTTCGGTTGAACGAGTAGTTACCCATGACGCTCAACGACCAGTCCCGCCACGAATTGGCATAGCTGACCGACATTTCGATACCTTTGTTCTCGACTTTGCCGATGTTGCCGTAGGGGTTGTTGATCATACCGAAATAGGACGGAATGCTTGTGCGGCGCAGGTAAATGCCTTTGCGCGACTCTTTGAAGGCGTCGAATTGCAGGTTGAACTTGTTGTTCAGCAGGCGCATGTCCAGTCCGATGTTGGTTTTGTCGGCGATCTCCCACGTTACGTCGACGGCATATTCGTCGATGGCCGTAGTCCCGTAGGTCTGGTCCATGTTCTTTCCGAACTGGTAACTGGTGTCGTTGGTGTCCTTGACCGTAGCCAGGTAGGCGAAACGGCGTCCGCTGATCTGGCTGTTGCCGACACGACCCCATGTGCCGCGCAGTTTGAGGTACTGGATCACCTCTGTGGCGCCTCTGAAGAAGGGTTCGTTGCTGATTACCCAGCCAAGTCCGACCGACGGAAAGAAGCCGTAACGGTTTTTCGGGGCGAAGTTCTCCGAACCGTTGTATCCGAAGTTGAACTCCCCGAAATAACGGTCGTCGAACGAGTAGGTGAAACGTCCTGCCAGGCCGCGGAAACGGTAGGGCAGCGCCTCTTCGACGTTGGTGGCTTTGATATTGATTTCGTCGCTCTGGTTAAAGAGCATCATGCCCGATACGGTGTGCCTGCCGAAAGTGTTGCGGTAGTTGACTGCGGCTTCCAGATAGATGGCGCGGTTACCCTTTGCACTGAGGCTGTAGGCCAGGTTTTCGGTTCCCTGGCGGGTTTGCTCGTAGAGCAGGTTGCCGTTGGCGTCGCGTCCTGTGGCGTGGTAGGTGTTCGGGGTTTTGGTGAAACGGTTGCTCGTGTAATTGTAGGTGTCGAACGAGAACATGCCGGTGATCGACAGACCCTTGTAGAGTTGTTGCGTGATGCGCAGGTTCGAATAGACCTGGCTGCGCCATTGGTTGGCGTAGCCCGTGGCGCCGAGTTCGGCCACGGGGTTGAGTTCTCCGCCCGAGAAGGCCCCGAGCTTGCCGTCGGGATAGAGCGGGGCGATGTAGGTGGGCTGGGTGAAGTAGGCCGATTCGAAGATCGTGGCCTGCGACGAAGCGGGGTAGTTGGCATTGGCCAGGTATCCCTGGATGCCCAGCTTGATCTCAGTGGTGCGGAACGGATTGAGGGTCAGGTTGGTCGTGACGTTGTACCGGCGGTAGTAGGTATTCGAGTTGTAGTCGGCCAGCTTCGTGTCCTTGTACATGCCGTCCTCGTCGTAATAGGCCAGTCCGATGTAGTATACGGCCTTGTCCGATCCGCCCGACACGTTGACGTTCGCCGAGCGGTTGTGGCTGTAATCGCGCAGGATCTCGTCCATCCAGTCCACGTTGGGATAGAGGTAGGGATCGGCATGCGTGCGGGTCTTCTCGATCACCTCGCGGCTGTACAGCGCCCCGCCTCCGCGGGTCATCGAAGCCTCGTTCGACATCTCCATGTAGGTGGCGCCGTCGACGAAGTCGGTGATTTTCGTCGGAGTCGTGATGCCCTCGGTGTAGCGCACGGTGAACTTCGGTCGTCCTTTCGATCCGCTCTTGGTGTTGATGATGATGACGCCGTTCGCGCCGCGCACGCCGTATACGGCCGTCGCCGAGGCATCCTTGAGGATCGAGAAGCTCTCGATATCCTCCGGATCGACGTTGGCGAACGAGCGGGGCACGCCGTCCACGAGCGTCAGCGGTGCGCTCATGCTGGCCGTCAGGGTCGAGATGCCGCGGATGTAGATGTCCGCGTCGTCGAAGCCCGGTTCGCTGGTTCGCTGCACGGAGACCAGACCGGCGACGCGGCCGGCGAGCCCCTGCGTGAGGTTGGCCACGGGTACTTTGAGTTCCTTGACCTGTATGCTCTGTTGCGAGCCGATGACGCTGATCTTCTTCTGCACGCCGTATCCGACCACCTCCACGGCGTCGAGTATGGCGTCGTTCTGCTCGAGCACGATGTCGAGCAGGCCGCGTCCGGCGACGGCCACATCCTGCGTCTTGTAGCCCACGTAGCTGAACTCCAACACGTCGTCGGTCTGTACGTCGATCAGGTAGTTTCCGTTGATGTCGGTGGCCGTACCGATATTGGGCCGCTCCTTCACGAAGACCGTCACGCCGATCAGGGGTTCGCCGTTTGTGTCCTTGACCGAACCCATGACGCGCAGCGGGGTCTGCTTTTCGGCTTTGCCCGCCGCTGCGGCCTTGCCGATGACGATCTGCCGTCCGGAGAGTTTCCATGTGTTTTCCGTTCCTGCGAAAAGCACTTCGAGCACATTTCCGACGGGTTGGTCCGAGACGCTGATCGATACCCGGCGCGAAGCGTCGAGGATGCTGTCGTAATAGACGAAAATATAGTTGCTTTGGTCTTCGATGCGGGCGAATACCTCCTTGAGGGGGACATTCTGCAGATCGAGCGAGATGCGGGCATCCGGGGCGGACGTCTGTGCGACGAGAGAGCCGAACACCCCGATTGCGGCCAGCAAAAACAGGACTTTTATCCGTAGCAGACGGGATAATCGCTTATTATCGGGCACAGGGTCCCCGATATTGCCATTTTTGTTGTACATTTGCAATGAATTGAAGTTTAGAATAGGATAGTTTTTAGATTTCATTTCGTGCCGGGCGGTGTTGGAGGACGCTGCCCGGCTTTTTTCAGTTCGGCTCGTGATTTTCCATAGGCATTCGGTTTGGGTTGTCGTCGTGTTCTTTTCGGAGGGTTTGTACCGAGGAGAGCCGGAATCCATTCTCGGAGACTCGGAAACGGATCGGGGCCGTGAGCGAGAGGATACGCAGCACCTCGCCGGGATCGTCGTTGAGTTCGAGTTTTCCCGAAATGGTCATGACACCGACTTCGGGGGAACAGTCGAACGTCCGGTTGTAATATCGGGCAAGCCGTGCGAGCACGTCGGAGAGCGGCGTGTTGTCGAAGCGGTAGTATCCGTGGATCCAACTGATGTAATCTTCGGCACGCACCTCGCGGATGCGGAACATACCGGCCGTGTCGAGCGAAGCGCGCTGGTCGGGCACGATCCGGATGCCGCGCTCGGGGGCGCCGGCCGGCGCAACGCTCACCGATCCCGAGCGGAGCACTACCTCCTGGGTTCGGTCGCGTCCGTAGGAGGAGACGTAGAACCGGGTTCCCAGCACGCGGACGTCCATCTTTCCGGTGTGTACGGTGAAAGGACGTGCGGCGTCGTGGGCTACCTCGATGTAGATTTCGCCTTCGGCGTAGATCTCGCGGCGGTCATCGTCGAATGCCGAGGGGTAGATCAGCCACGATCCGGCATTCACCCACACGCGGGTGCCGTCGGCCAGCGTCAGAGTCGTCTGCTTGCCGTAGGGAACGACCAGCTGGTTGAACGTCGCAGCCTCTTTTTTGGGAATGGTTTTTTCGGCGTTGTTGATCCGGATGGCGGTCGAATCGTAACGGATTGTCGATTTTTGGGTTTCGAGCAGGAGGGTTTTCTGCTCGGACAGCACCAGTTGCACCTCTTTCTGGGTGAATACGGGGGTGTCGGCCTGCCGGATAAACATTTCGATGTCCGGGACGGTCGACGGTTGCAGTCGGTAGTAACCGACAACGGCCAGCATGACGCAGGCTGCCGCTGCGATGCCGATGCCCAGACGGCGCAGTTGCGGCCGCAGGAAAGACCGGGGTCTGGATGCTTCGGCAATCCGGGCCATGACGTTTTCGAGGGCTTGCCCGGTGTTGAACCGGGTTTCCGCAAGGCGGGCGTTTCCCCAGGCTTTGTAAGCCCGGAGAAAGGCGTCGCGGTTGGCTTCGGATGCTTCGAGCCACTCCTGCAGTTCCCGGCGTTCCGTGTCGGTGAGGGGTGTGCCGTCCAGTTGGCGGGTTATCAGATCTTCGATGATATGTTCGGGTCTCTTCATTCTATCTATATCACGGATGAAAGCGCTGAAACCCTACCTCCTCCGGTGTTTTTTTTCGGACCGCCAGGGTAAACAAAAAGCAGAACCGGTGAGGCTCTGCTTCTTGCGGGTTGCGAAAATAGGCATTGTCAATAGACCCACTCGAAATTGTCGACGTAGAGTATGTTCGACTTGCAGCCTGCCATGAAGTCGCCGTAGGCGCTCGTCGAGCAGGAGATCACGATCTGGTACAATCCGGAGGGTTTGGCCTTCGTGTCGTAATAGTTGAGCGGAAGCTGTACGTCGATCATCTTGCCGCCGGTCGAACTTTGGTCGATGAAAAGCGAGCCGTAGGCGATGATCGGTCCCTCGTCGACCGAAGTGGTCTCTTCCGGATCCCAGGTCCCGGTGGGGGCTTTCGTGCCCGATCCGACCTCGCGGCGGGTGTTCCAGTCCACGATGGCGACCATGATGCGGGCCTTGTCCCGGTCTCCTTCGTGAATCGGGGCGCCGAAATTCTTGTCGATGTCGGCAATGCCGATATGTTTCGCATAGTATTGCAGTTTCAGCGCCTTGGGACGGGCTTTCCAGGCGTAAGGCTGGCCGAACGACACGACGCCCCGGGTCAGGTCGTCCTTCTGGAACAGCCCCGAGAAGAGGTTGCCCGAGGCGAGGACTTCCACGGCGGACGTAGCCTGAAGTTTGGCGCGCGTGCCTCCGTCGAAGGGGGCCTGCGTGCAGAGTCCCCTGGTGAAGGTGTTGTTGCCGCTGCCCCAGAACTCCGCGGTCTTGTTGTTCTGGGTCCAGCAGCTCAGCGAGCTGTCCTCCAGGTCGCCGTTGGGAATCGTGTTGCCCGCGGGGGCCGCATATTCCATCAGCTGGGTCTGCTCGCCCCCGACTGTCAGGCGGAATTCGTAGGTGTGCCCTGCGAAGAGACCCTTGTCCGGCACGAAGTTGTAGACGGCAAGCCCGTGGGGGTTGGTCGACGAGCTCCATTCGGGCGCGAGCGTTGCCGTCAGGATGCCGGCCTCGTAGCTGCTCTCCGCCATTCTCTGCCACTCCGTGGCGCCCTTGATCCGGTATTCCAGCGCGGCGCCGGCCGCATACTCCTCGGCAGAGACGAGAGCGGTGGCCGTGGCCGTATTGTTCCACAGGTCGGTTGCCCGGAGGGCGACCTTCACATTGGTAGGCTCCACGTAAAGCAGCCACCGTTCGGTGATTCCGTGGCAGGTGACGTCTACGAAACGCACCGATTCGAAGCTGCTGCCCGAAAGCTCTTCGAGCGAGGGCGAATAGGTCGTGATGTCGGCGGGGCCGAGTTTGAGTTCCGTGACCTCGATATGTGCCAGATCGGTGTCGCTGGGGACGAGGACCCGGGCGATGCGGTTTTTCTCCTCGATCTCCGTGGCGCCGATCTGCCCCGTCACGCTGAAACGGCGCTCGATGGTCTGTGTGGCGCGGATCGTCCATTCGTAATCCTGGTAGAGCGAAAGCGTGGTGTAGATCGGCGAACGCAGGTCGAACGTGCCGGTCAGCTCCCGGGAGCTGCGGATCTGTTGCAGGACCTCCTCCTTGTCGAGCTGGATGCTGTGGATGACGGCGTCGTAACCCACGGCGTCGATCCGCACGTTGCGGATGTCGGTCGCTTCGTCGAGCGAGAGGGTGACTGTCCGCGACGTGACGTTGTTTTCCGAGACCGAGAAGCCCTGGCCTTCGACGCTCGCGATGCGGAGTTCGACGACCGGATAGGGGATGTCGTTGTGGATGCACGACGCGAGGAGCGCCGCGGCTGCAAGGAGTGCTGTTTTCAGGTATCTGGTCATAATTTATTTCTTTTTCTTGTCCCACAGGTGTACCGTCATGCCGAAGTTGATGGCGGCGACGTTGAGCCTGAAACGCATGTTCGAAGCCTTGCGCGTTCCGATCTTGTTGCCGGCGTCGTCCTTCTGCGTGACGGAGGTGTACTGGATGCCGCCCAGCCCGAACGACAGCGTGGCGCAGACGTTGGGGAAGATATAGACGGCAGCTCCCGGATTAAACGCCAATTTGAGCTGCGTATTGTCGCTGAACGTGGTTTTCATGTTGTCGCTGGCGGTGTCGGGCTGGTAGGAGAGCTTCGACGTTCCGGTCGACAGCGAGAGCTCGAACTCGGCGAACAGTCCGAAACGGCCCTTCGGGTCGAGTCCCGCGTAGGAGCGGTGGAAAATGCCGAACGAGTAGTTGTCGCTGTTGAAATTGACCTTCGGAATGCTGCCCGAGGCGTCGTTGCTTTCGCCCAGGTCGTAGCGTGCGGCATCGAGGTTGCCGTCCATGTGGCGGTAGCCGAAACGCACGCCCAGACAGTTGTTGTCGCGGTAGAAATAGCCGATGAAGGGTTTGACGGTGGCCACCGTGCCGTCGGCGTCGATGCCGTCGAGGATGAGCATGATGTCCGTGTCGTCGCTCGACATCGTGCCGTAGGAGGCTGTCAGACCCATGATCACCTCGCCCTTGTAGGCGAACTTGAGTTTGTCGATCTCCCGGTCGATGCCCTCCATCAGTCCCCGGGCCCGGTGGTGATCCACCTCTCCTGCCAGAGAAATGCACAGCTCCCTGTCCTCCCCCGTGCAGCTCAGTTCCACAGCTTGTCCCCCCTCCCGGCATAAAAAAATCGCAGTATACCAGAATTTGGTATACTGCGATGGTAGCATATTTCCTTTGCGGATGCCGTCGAGTGCTATCGAACGGCGGAAAAGGTGGTGAAGATCCACTGGGCGCCCACCTGCTCATAGAGGAAGTCGTGCTCCTCCGTGCCGGTCACGGCATAGTCCTGCTCCGGATCCAGCACCTCCACCGTCACCCGGACGGTGTACCGGGCGGGCGCCTCGTCCCGGAGCACCTGGACGGTCTCCTCCCCTTTGGTCATGTCGGCGCCCCGTCCCCCGTCAATCGTATAGAGGACGCCGTCCAGCTCCACATACTGGGTGCCGTCGATGGGCAGCAGCTGATCCACCAGCGTGTCGGAGAACAGGGTTTTCAGGTAGCCCCGCAGCTCCGCCAGGTTGGAGAAGCGCGGGTCGTCCACCCGGCAGTAGGTGAGCTCCCCCACCGTGCGCTGCTCCGTCCGATCCAGCTCCGGCGGGGCCAGGACGAACCAGCCGCAGGCCTCCTCCGCCATCTGATAGGCGGCCAGGATCTCCTCGTCCGTGGGACCCTCCGCAAGCTCCGGCGCGGCCGTCGGCATGGGGGTGGGCATGGGCACCGGCTCCACCAGCACCGGCTCACTCTCCGCCGGCGCGGGGGAGGCGCTCTCCGCCGGCGCGGCCGAC
>OLSX01002292.1_pt1 | contig 17140 bp, 16 predicted proteins | sample 1673141 | NCBI WGS metagenome assembly OLSX01 (sample SAMEA3136759, study PRJEB25190) | human gut metagenome | biome: human gut; feature: human-associated habitat; material: faeces | place: Austria | collected 2013
TTGCGGTTTCGGTTGATGGTCTGCCAGATTTCTTCCCAGCGGTCTAAGTCGAACATGGTTTCCGTGGCGTGTAGTTGCGGTTCGGGTTGATTGGTTGCGGGTCGTTTATTTGTTGTGCCTCATCGCGTCGATCGCCTTGATACGTGCGGCCCGGCGAGCCGGAACGTAGCCTGCGATCATGCCTGCGACGATCAGTACGAGCGTGGCGCTGACGGCGGTCGACAGGTCGAGCGTGGGATTCTTGAACATGGAAAATTGGCTCGGCGAAGCGGCGGCGGCCCGGTCCATGAAAAAGTTGACCGCTTCCATAACCCCTACGCCGCCGATCAGTCCGACGACCGCGCCGATAGCGTATATCAACTTCGTCGCGGGGTCGAAATAGCTCGTTACCATACTCGTGGCCTCGTTGATGCCCGAAAGACCGTTACCCTGCGCGAAAGCGGAGGATGCAGCCAGAAGAAGGGCTGCCGAAAAAAGAAAATGTTTCTTTGTCATAGATTGTTCTTGAATTGTGCCGGACGGGTGGATAGTCCGTCCGGCGGGTTGATACTGATTATTTACTTATGGATTTAGTGGGCTGTTTTGTCGTGGGACAGCTACCCGTAATCTTTCTCTTTCATCGCTCGTTCATTTTTAATCGTTATACAAAATCCCGGATGTCGAACCCGTCCGCGGCGGGCGCATCGGCTGTGTTTTGAGCTTGGACGGCTACCGTCCCCGCGCCCCCTATGGTCGGGGGTGGCGGGCTTAAATAGTAATCCATCAATCCCGTTATCTTTTCCGCGACATCGGCGGAGCCGCTCACGAGGCGGTCGAAGAACTCCGTGCCTTCCATCTGCCCGAACAGCCGTCCGGCCTGCCGTCGGGAGGCATCGTCCGCCGCAGGGTCGCGGGCGGTTTTCATCGCCGCGTCTATCTCCTCGAAACTCGCGCCCGAAGCGTATCTCCGACGTCCTTCGGCCAGTGGCAGCTCCGCCTCGATGTATTCGTCATCCTCCTCCTCGTATTCGAGCGGAATATCGGGGATTTCCAAATGCTCGAAAGCCTCGTCCAGCTCTTCGTCGGGAATACGTGCCGACGTCCGGTTATCCGTTCCGGTGGCAAATGTAGGAGCTTTTTCTGTCACTGATTCCGTTTTGCCCTCCGTGGCAGCTTGTGGCGTCGGTTTGGCAGCGATTGGCGTCGTTGCCCGCATTTTGAAACTGCTCTTGCCGACAATATCCGGCACGTCGTCCTCACGTTCCGGAGACGTTACATCCGGCTGCGACGCGGGGTGTTCCCTCTGTCGTCGTTCCCACCACAGATAGACCGCCAGCCACACGCCATAACCTGCGAGCAGGCATACCAACAGCGTTTCCATAGCGGCTAAAAGATCGGGCGGTTATGTTCGTCGTACAGCGCGGAGATAACTTCCTTGTTGGCCGCGAAATGTTCCGCCAGCACGTTGTCGATGTAGCTAAACAGCGTAACATCGTCGCCGCCGATGATGCGGGCGATACGCCGTATCCGTTCGTGGTACTCCTGCCGTACATAGACCAGCTTGCCCCGACGGGCTACCGTGTCGGCTTTCTTCAAATAGCGCAGGCGGTAATTCCTTTTGGACACCTGCTTGTTCCATCTTTTCCAAATCATAATCTTATGTTTTTAATCGGTTAGAATAAATTGTTGTTCTGCTCATACAGTTTCTTGATTTCCTCCTGAAAGGTGTTGAAATGATGCGCCAGCACATTGTCTATATAACTGAATAGCGACACTTCATCCTTACCGATAACCCTCAAAATAAGCTGTATGCGTTCGTGGTATTCCTTGCGCACATAGACTGTTTTGCCGATCCGCGCAGGGATGGCAGCCTCTTTGAAAAACAGAGAGCGGTATATCTCCTTTCGAGCCTTGCCCATAATCTCTTTTCCATCCTCCTCTTTCATCGTTAAATCAAATTTTCAAGTTGCTTTTTATACAATTCCTTTATCTCGTCCTTGTGCTGTTCCAGATGGCAGGCAAGAACGGTATCTATATATCCGCCGACGGTGATCTCCTTGTCGGAAATGACATTCACGATACGGGAAATCTGGTTATGTATTTCCCGGCTGATATAGACGCATTGGCGTGTTTTGATCTCGTTGCGTTTGAGGAATGTCGCCGTGTAATCGACATTCTGTCTCTTGCGGCGGCCTCCCTCTTTCGTACTTTCCGCCGTAGAGACCGATTGCGTCTCCGCAGCTTTCGGTATAGAGGCGTCCTTCGTTTCCTGCGGCTGCACGCTACCGTCCTGCTTGCGTCTGCCGATGGAATCCAACAGCAGGGCTTCGTCTATTCCTTCCGTATCCGCTTTACGACTGCTCATACCCGCTGGATTTTCATAACTGAACAAATTTCCTCGGCAAGTTCCCTGATGTTGCTGCCTTTCATCAGGGCGTTGTCCATCGGGAATATCGTCGAGCGGAATATCGCCTTGCGCTCCTCCGACAAGTCGCGGCGAAAACGCTTGCTGTCCGGCAGGCGGGTTTCCAGCATGGGGATATTCATGCCGCTGATGATTTGCTGGTAGAGATCGTATAGCTCGCTCTTTTCTCGCCCGTCCACCATCGTCCAGAACAGGTGCAGACTTTTGGTCTTGGCGATACCCGTAGTGATCAGGTTCTCATGGAACAGGGCGGCGAACTGCAACGTGCTTTCCACCACGAGGCGGTCGGCACTGATCGGGGCGATGATGTAATCCATCTGCGAGAGCGTCTTGACGACACCCTCGCTTTTGAGCGTGCCCGGCAGGTCGAAAAAAACGAGATCGGGTTTCGTCGCTTCTTCACGCAGCATCTTGTCGGCATCGTCGAGCGCGTCGGCTGCATTGCTTGTAACGACGGGGTATGCCTTTTTCTTCACCCGCCGGAAGTGGTCGCAGGCAAGAGCCTTGAAATAAGTGCTTTCGTTGATGACCTTGATTTCCCGTGCACGCAAGTCGGCGATGCTGTTCTGCGGGGCATCGCAATCGACGACCGCCACGTTGTAGCCTTTCACGTAATGGAGATAGCTTGCCGTAAGGACGGTAAGCGTAGTTTTCCCGATGCCACCTTTCTGTGTGGCGAATGCGATAAAGATTTCCTTGTCCATAACATTGCTTTTTTAAGTTGTTAATTCTGTATTTCCACAGGTTTATAGTTCATTACTTATCCGCTGACAGAACGCATTAAAGATTTGTAGAGCCAGCGATAGGAGAACGTACTGACCCGCAGCCGTAAGTCGGCGGTGCAATACGACAGCACGACAATACGACAGTAAATCCGTAAATCTGTACGACACCACCTCTTTACCGCAATAATTGTTCGAACCATCCGCTCCGTAAATCGGCAGGGCTTTGCGGCAGCACGTCCGCAGGGTTTCAAATCGCTGTCTCTTCCGTTCCATATCTCTGTCGTTATTCAAACCTGCCGCAAATAAACAAGGAAAAAATATCGGTTGTATCGCCTCTGCCGCCTGTGGCAGCTTGTGGCGTCCGTTTGGCAGCGTTTGGCGTTTTCGGCCTCGGAAAAGCCGTCCCGAAAGCCTCTATCTTTGCACCCAAGCGACAGGGCGTACCATGCAGCTTCATGCTGCGGTCGAAATCGGTTCTCCCGCAATCCGTCTTCGGACGGATTTTTATGTTCGTCAGAACATAGCAAGGTGTGTATCGAGTAACTCGATACTTTTCGGGTTACTCCCGAAAACCTTGCCCTTGCAGGGGGCTGGGCTGTTCCTCCGAAGTCGGGCAGCCCTGATCTCGAACCTGCGGTCGGTAAAGGTGTGGTGGCTTATGTCGCGCAACCACTAAATCCACAAAGTATGAACGGTAAGAAACGAAATGTCGGGGGCAAACCGCCCAAACCCGACAAGGCCAGCCACCAAGTGATGGTGCGCTTCAACGACGAGGAATACGCCCGATTCCTCGCCATGTACGAGCAGTCGGGCGTGTACGCGAAAGCGGTTTTTATCAAAGCCCGCGTTTTCGGTGCGGAGTTTCGCGTGCTGAAAGTCGATAAGACGCTCGTCGATTATTACACCCGCCTCTCCTCACTGCACGCCCAATACCGTGCCGTCGGTGTGAATTATAACCAGACCGTGAAGGAGTTGAAGAGCCGCTTTTCGGAGAAAAAGGCAATGGCTCTGCTCTACAAATTGGAAAAAATGACCGTCGAGCTGGCAGGATTAAGCCGTCAAATCCTCGCCTTGACACACGAATTTCAGCAGCAATGGTTGCCAAAATTAACGTAGGGAACTCCCTTTACGGGGCATTGGCCTACAACGGCGAGAAGGTGAACGAGGGGCAGGGACGGCTGCTCCTGACGCATAAGATTTTCGACGACGGGACGGGGACATTCGACATCCGGCGAGCGGCGGAGGATTTTACCCGCTACCTGCCGGAGCAGGTGCGCACGTCGAAACCTGTGGTGCATATTTCCCTGAATCCGCATCCCGACGACCGCCTGACCGACACGGAGCTGACGGCCATCGCCGAGGAGTATCTTGCACGGCTCGGTTACGGCAACCAGCCTTATGCGGTGTTCAAGCACGAGGACATCGACCGCCACCACTTACACATCGTAACGCTTTGCGTGGACGAGCAGGGAAAGAAAATCGGCGACAGCTTCATTCGCCGCCGGAGTAAGAACATTACGCGCACGTTGGAGCAGCAGTACGGGTTGCACACCGCCGAGCGCAAGCGGCAGACGCAGGCCGAACCACTCCGCACGGTGGATGCAGCGGCAGGCGACGTGAAACGGCAGATAGGGAACGTCCTGAAAGGCATATCCGGCAGGTACAAGTTCCAGACGCTCGGAGAATACCGCGCCCTGCTCTCGCTCTACAATGTAACCGTCGAGGAATGTCGCGGCGAGGTGCGCGGCAGGGAGTATCGCGGCTTCGTCTATTCCGCAACCGATGACCGAGGCGCGAAAGTTGGCACGCCGCTCAAAGCCTCCCGCTTCGGCAAACGGTACGGGTACGAAGCGTTCGAGCGGTGGTGCGCCGCAAGCAAGGAGCAGATCAAAGAGCGAAAACTCGGCGACATGGTCAAAGCGACGGCGATGGCCGCCTTGCGCCGCACGAAAGACCGCGCGGAATTCATTGCCTTGATGAAAGCCAAAGGCGTGGACATCGTGCTGCGCAAGACTGACACGGGGCGCATCTATGGCGCGACGTTCATCGACCACCGCACGGGATGCGTGCTGAACGGTTCCCGTTTAGGTAAGGAGCTTTCGGCGAACGCCCTGCAAACGCATTTCGAGCCGCCGCGTCCGGGCATCCCCGTTTCCATATCCTTACCGCTGTCCGACACACCCGATACCGGGCAGCAAGTGCAAACCCCGTTCGATGACGACACCATCGCCGGAGGCTGGGGATTATTCACGGCAGAGGGTGGTGCAACGGATGCCGAGGAGCAAGCCTTCATGCGCGAAATGCAACGACGAAAAAAGAAAAGGAGGAATAAACGTAAAATCTAAAAATCGAAATTATGCAACAAGAAGATGATTTGAGGGCATTGGCGAAAATCATGGATTTTCTGCGTGCCGTAAGTATATTATTGGTCGTGATGAATATCTATTGGTATTGTTACGAAGCGATTCTCTCGTGGGGTGTGAATATCGGCGTGGTCGATAGAATCCTGATGAATTTCGACCGCACTGCTGGACTGTTCCACTCCATACTCTATACGAAGCTATTTGCCGTCGTGCTGCTCGGCCTCTCGTGCTTGGGTACGACAGGCGTGAAGGACGAAAAGATTACGTGGCCGCGCATCGGCACGGCTCTCGCGGCGGGTTTCGTGCTGTTTTTCCTGAATTGGTGGCTGCTGGCTCTGCCGCTCCCGCTGATGGCGACGACGCTGCTTTACATCGCAACGACGACCGCAGGGTACGTCTGCCTGCTGATGGCCGGGCTGTGGGCGAGCCGCCTTTTGAAGAACAACCTCATGGACGACCCGTTCAACAACGAGAACGAATCGTTTATGCAGGAGACACGCCTTTTGACCAACGAATATTCCGTGAACCTGCCTACACGTTTCTACTATAAGAAGCGGTGGAACAACGGCTGGATCAACATTCTTTTGCCGCAGCGTGCGTCCATCGTACTGGGTACACCGGGCAGCGGAAAATCATACGCGGTGGTCAATTCCTATATCAAGCAACAGATCGAAAAGGGCTACTCGATGTATATCTACGATTTCAAGTTTCCCGACCTCTCGACCATTGCCTACAACCACCTGCTGAACCATCTGGACGGATACGCAGTGAAGCCGAAATTCTATGTAATCAATTTCGACGATCCGCGACGGTCGCACCGCTGCAACCCCATCCATCCCGACTTCATGACCGACATCAGCGATGCCTACGAGAGTGCCTACACGATAATGTTAAATTTGAACCGCACATGGATTTCCAAGCAGGGCGACTTCTTCGTCGAATCGCCCATAATCCTCTTTGCAGCAATTATTTGGTATCTCAAAATTTACCAGAACGGGAAATATTGCACTTTCCCGCACGCTGTCGAGTTCCTGAACCGCCGTTACGAGGATATTTTTCCGATTCTCTCCTCATATCCCGAACTCGAAAACTACCTCTCGCCCTTTATGGACGCATGGCTCGGTGGGGCGGCGGAGCAGTTGCAGGGCCAGATCGCATCGGCCAAAATACCGCTTTCGCGTATGATTTCGCCGCAGCTCTATTGGGTCATGTCCGACAGCGAGTTTACCCTCGACATCAACAATCCGCAGGAGCCGAAAATCCTTTGCGTCGGAAACAATCCCGACAGGCAAAACATTTACGGCGCGGCGTTGGGATTGTACAATTCGCGCATCGTCAAGCTCGTTAATAAAAAGGGGAAACTCAAATCCTCGATTATCATCGACGAGCTGCCGACGATCTATTTTAAGGGACTGGACAATCTGATCGCCACCGCCCGCAGCAACAAGGTCGCCGTGCTTCTGGGCTTTCAGGACTTCTCACAGCTTGTCCGTGACTATGGCGACAAAGAGGCCAAAGTCGTGATGAACACCGTCGGCAATATCTTCTCCGGTCAGGTGGTGGGCGAAACCGCCAAGACGCTCTCCGAACGCTTCGGAAAGGTCTTGCAGAAGCGGCAGAGCATCACGATCAACCGCAACGACAAGTCCACCTCCATCAATACGCAGATGGATTCGCTCATCCCGCCCTCGAAGATTTCCTCCCTGACGCAGGGTATGTTCGTCGGCTCCGTAGCCGATACGTTCGACGAGCGGATCGAGCAAAAGATTTTCCATTGCGAGATTGTCGTGGACGCTGAAAAAGTAAAACAGGAGGAGAAAGCCTACAAGAAAATCCCCGTTATTACCGACTTCACCGACGAAGAGGGCAACGACCGCATGAAGGAGCAGATTCAAGAGAACTACAACAGGATTAAGGCCGACGTGAAACAGATTGTCGCCGACGAGTTGGAACGCATCAAGAACGATCCGGCATTGGCGCATCTGTTACAGCAGAAATAGCCGGAACTGAAAAACGGAGGGGCGTCGATTATTCGTTACCCTCCGTTTCTTTTTGCAGTTTGGCGATAGCCGCCTTCGCGTTGTCCTGAAAGAACTGCCGCCACTGTTTGTCATTTTTCAAGGTGATATGCCATTCGTCCTCCAACACGCTTATCGCCCGTTTGCGGATTTCCACCAACTCGTTTTCTGTCGGGAATCTGCCGGAATACTCCCGATGTTCCCGGATACACGAGCGGATATAATCCCGCAGTAACATCTTCTCGTAACTATCGAGGCGGGAAAAACGCCTGCTTTCCGAAAAGACAGGCATATTATCCACGTCTGCATCGTCGAAGACAGATTCGTCGTCATAGTACATGGCTATACCTCCTCCTTTGGGGAATTATCGTGTTGCAGGCGGAAGAACGTCTTTTGCCGCTCGATCTCTTCGCGCAACTCCTCCTCGGTGGGCATATAGAGCATATATTTCGAGGCGAACAGACGGTCGTTGTCGTGCAGCACGGAGTAGCGGGCGATGTCCTCATCCGTTTCCGAGCATAAGACGATGCCGATGGTCGGGTTGTCGCCCTCACCGCGCACCCGCTCGTCATACATCCTGACGTACATATCCATCTGCCCCACGTCCTGATGCGTGATGGTTGTCGTTTTAAGGTCGATCAGCACGAACGATTTGAGAATATAATTATAGAACACGAGGTCGATAAAATAGTCTTTCTTCTCGGTGCGGACTAATTTCTGCCGCGCGACAAACGAGAAGCCCTTGCCCAATTCGAGCAGGAATTTTTGCAGGTTGCCGATGATGGCTCCCTCCAATTCCGTTTCCGTAAAATCACTGTTGGGCGAAAGGCCGATGAACTCCGCGACGGTCGGGTTCTTGATGAACTCCATGCGGTCTTTATCGAACGGAGCGGTCAGAGTTTTCATCTCGTCCTCGACCGTATCTTTGTGCTGCGAGAGCAGCAGCCGTTCGTAATACTGCGAACCGATATTGCGGTCGAGCGTGCGGTAGCTCCACATCTGTTCGGCAGCCTCTTTCAAATACCACGTGCGGGCATTGGCGTTGGAAACGCTCAACAGCCGCTTGTAATGCGACCATGTCAAAATTCCCCACGCTGTGGGGAGTTTTTCGGGAAAGGCGAGATAGAACTGTCGAAAATAGTACAACGAGTTTACTGAAAACCCTTTGCCGAACTCCGCTGTAAGTTCTTTCGAGAGCGATTTCAATAGCTGCGAGCCATAGTCGGCGCGGCCTCTTCCTTGTTGTTCCTGCTCCACGATGCGTTTGCCCATTTGCCAATACGCCTCGACCATTGCCGAGTTAATGGCGGCGTATGCCTTTTGGCGGGCGTTGGTTACGATCCGCTTGATCTCTTGTATGAAATCAGGGGTGCATAAAGTGGTAATATCGTCTTTCTTCATTGTTGCATAATGATTTGTATGCAAAGGTACATAAATAAACGGAAGAACGCCGCACGTTCCCCCGTTTATTCGCAAGGCTACCGCCTCGTCATCTCCCTCGCGTCGTCGCGTTGCATCCGCAGGTTCAATCGCTCGCGCAACTTGTCGAGAAAGTAAGTCCGGCTTTCGTTCTTGCGGCGTTTCATGTCCAAGTAGGCGTCGTAGCAATTCCTGACTTTAATTTCCATTCCGAACAGCGATCCGAAAAATGCAGCCAAATCCTTGATGTCGTTCTGACCGTCGTTGATGCAGCCCGTTTCATCGAGGGCATAGATGATCTCGACCAGCTCGACGAGGCTGCCCGTCCAGCGGAAAGGTGTTGTTTGAATGTCGGATTTTGGGGTGGGTAGTGGTGGCACTTGGGTCTGGACGTATTTCAGCATCCGACGCACGAAGGACAGGGCTTTGCGGATATGGCTCGCGCAGGAAGATTCCGACGTGTGCGTCTCGTGCAGGCTGCCTAATTCCGTTTCGATATAGGCGAGCGTGAATACAAGGTGATGCCGTTCGGATGGCGGGGCGCAACATACAGCGCAAACCTCTTTGATGAACTCGTTATATACCGATGTCGTTATTGCATGACTGTCGGCTCCGTCATTCACGAGACGGAAGAACTCGTTGTTCGTGAGTATTATAAAATCCATTTTCTTGCTGTTTTGGGTAGTTGTACTTCATGTTAATTCGTGTGCACACGCTTAACATAAGGACAAATCCCATTCCCGCGGAATGGATTTTACCGGGTTCGTAATTTATTCGGTTGATTATCTGGAATCTATTTCTTGAAAATTATTCTGCGGTCATCGCCAATACAATGGGAAATTGTAAACTCTCCTTACACGGTGTAAGGTTATCTTACACGGTCATAACCCTTTACGACGATATATCCGGCATACCGTATCGGGCGACAAAAGGTGTTCCCCGTGTATGTCCCAACCATCAGGGCAGAATAGCCCGGAGAACGCGATGCCGCTCTTTTGTTCCTCCTTCAATTCATACACGACCCATTCGTCCACCAGATCATACAATAGCAGTCCTCTGATAAAATCCGATGTCTCGGAAGAGGCATCGACCGTATAGGTCGTATCGGATGAATCCCGACGTTCTGCCAATAGAGAAATCAACGGACTGTCCCGGTACAGGGGCAGATCCGTGCGTTCCCGAAACGCATCGGGACTGTATTTGTGCGGTGATAGTCGTCGGCCTTGCAGCGTATCGGCAGGGAGCAGATACCCGTCGGCGGATAAGATTGCGATAACCTGTATTTTCATTCGACCTCCTGTTTTCGATATAAACGTACTATTGCCAAGAATGTTCCAAGAGGTCAAAAAAGTAGCGTGCCACTCCCGCTACTTCCGGCGTAGGCTCTGGAATGCCCTGAAAGGAGTACGTGAGTGCACGCTACGCATAAGCATAGCATAAGCATCACGCAATAGTCCCTTTCAGCCAAATTTTCCAGATTTACGCCAGAAACGTCTTGCGAACTTATGTATATATCATGACGGAAAACCCCGTTTCCCGTTATGTCGTTCTATTTTCGATTTCAAAGATACATCTTTCCCTCCAATCTATCTAAAAAACTACTATTTTTCCGTATTGATACCATACTTTTTCATCTTCTCGTAGAGCGTCGGACGGCTGATCCGCAGCAATTCGGCGGCCAATGCCTTGTTGTATTTCGCGGCCTTCAACGCCTTGACAATCCGTGTCCGCTCCTCCTGCTCAACCTTCAACGCATAACTTTCCATGCCGCGCGTCGAGGGCAAATCCAAGTCGGTCTCGTCGATTGTTCCGGTCATCGAAAGCAGGGCTGCACTACGAACCGTGTTACGCAGTTCCCTCACGTTGCCCGGCCAGCGGTAGTTCTTCAACCGTTTGACGGCGGAAGGAGTAAATCCGGTTATTCGTCTGTGGTTCTTTTCACAGAACTGTGTGAGGAAAAACTCTGCCAACGGCAGAATGTCGTCCGCACACTCCCGAAGGGGCGGTAACTCGATTGTAAACTCGTTCAGGCGGTGGTACAAATCCTCCCGGAAATGTCCTTCGGCGATAGCCCGCTCGATGTTCTCGTTCGTGGCGGCCACGATACGCACGTCGCAGGCATATTCCCGCCTGCCGCCGATAGGCCGGTAGCGGCGTTCCTGCAATACACGGAGCAAGTTCGTCTGCACCTCGTAAGGCAAATTGCCCACCTCGTCGAGAAACAGCGTCCCGCCATCCGCCGCATGAAATACTCCCGTCTTGTCGGTGACAGCTCCCGTGAACGCACCTTTGACGTAACCGAAAAATTCCGCTGCGGACAGCTCTTTCGGGATGGCTCCGCAATCGACGGGCACGAACGGCTTATCGTCCCGTGCACTCGTGCGATGGATCAGGTCGGCAACCAGTTCTTTCCCCGAACCGTTCTCTCCACGTATCAACACGGACATATCGGTTACGGCGACCAGCCGAGCACGACGTTCCACCTCCCGAATCGGAGGGCTTACCCTTTGCAGTATGTCCGTCTGCTTACGTTTCGTCTTTCGGGTACGGAGCAAAACATCGTTCAGTTTCGGGTAGAGCGTTTCGGGGTGGATCGGTTTGGGGAGATAGTCTTCCGCACCCGCTTTCATCGCACGGATGGCAGACGACACCTCCGCGTGCTGCGTCATAATGATAAGCGGAATCCGGCATTTATTCTTCTTCATCCACTCCAACAATTCGATTCCGTCGCCGTCGGGCAACCGCAAATCCGACAGAATCATATCGACTTCTTCGTTCGCTATGATCCGGCGGGCGTTCGCGGCGGTTATGGCGCACGTTACCTGCAACCGCTCCCGTTCCAGCCAGTTTTTCAACGCACGGGCAAGCACGACATCATCCTCGACAATCAATATACGGCTCATACCCGCACCTCCTTCGCTCGGTCGGCGGCCTGCTCTGCCAATCGTTTCCCTGCGGCGAGAATGCGCTCTCCGGCAGCACGTATCGCCTCCTCCGTCGTTTCTTCATCGGATAAAAGTTGCCGAAACGCTTTCAGCGGAGTTTCGATACGCAACAGTTCCCACAACGAGAGCAGGTGATGGGTAAGAGCGACAAGCGTCGGCTTGTTATTATTATGCAACGCTTTGGAAAAAGCGGTCATATTCGTCTCGGTTTCCTGCGCCAGCAGGCATAACATTTCGGCATCGTTACGCTCTCCGTTGAGCAGCACGGAGAAGTCGGGACTGATGTCCCCTTGTTGCCTCCGTGTGTCGATACAGCTCCCCACGGCGGCAAACAATTCGTCGCGGGAGAACGGTTTGTGAATACACCCCGCAAATCCCGCTTTCGTAAACTCCTCGGTATCGCATTCTGCACGGGCGGTCATTGCCAGCACGGGAACATCCTGTGCATCCGCGATGTTGGAGGTACGCAACAATTCCAACAACTCGAATCCGGTTACATCCGACATAACAATATCCGTAACTACTAAATCGTAATCGACGGTACGGATGCGCTCCAACAATTCCCGCGCATTACGGCAGCCGTCGGCGTAAACCTCATGACGGGAGAGCATCTCCACCGTCATCGCAAGCAATACGGGGTCGTTATCGACGATCGCCACCCGCAAATCGGGCGGAAGTATTATATCTGGAACTTCGTTATCGGGTTGTTGTGTTTTTTCTTCGGTATATAACGGCAGAGGCAAAGTAACGGAAAACGAACTTCCTTCGGCGGGGACGCTGCGTACACGGATTTTCCCGTGCAGCAATTCGACCAGAGCCAGCGCGATGGAAAGTCCCAGCCCGAAACCCTCCGGCATATCGGCTTGATCCAACCGTTCGAACGGTCGGAAAATACGGCGTTGTTGTTCGTCGGTCAAACCCGCTCCCGTGTCGGCAACTTCGACCGTCAGTTCTTCGGGGCGATAGGCGACATGCAGGGAAATCGAGCCGCGTACGGTGAACTTCACGGCATTGGAGAGCAGATTGCCGATAATCTGCAAAATGCGGTTGCGGTCACCCAATGTTACTACATCATCGCCTTCATAGGCGGCATGAAACTCTAAACCTTTGGCAGCGGCTTGTTGCGCATATTCCGCCGCAAGCGTATCCGTCAGTCTCTTTACACGGAACGGTGTAACATCGGGCTGTTCTTTTCCCGCATCCAGACGGTAGTAGTCGAGCAGCGTATTGAGTAACGTCAGCATCCGTTCCGAGGATTCCTTGATCGCTGCACAATAACGTAATCGGAATTCCTTGCGTCGAGCATCGGGTAGCAAGTCGGCGTAACCGCAAATTGCCGACAACGGTAATCGCAGGTCATGGCTGACGGTCATCATCATCTTTTTGCGGACGGCAAGCAGTTCGGCGTTACGGCGATAACTCTTTTCCAGTCGGAGACGGGTATGTTGCCGGGCACGGATGTCCCGGTGGAGCAGGATATAAAACAGCACGGCGCAAAGCAGGGCGACGATACTCAACAGGGAAACGGTTTGAAAAGCGCGTTTGTGCCCAAATAATTCTTGTGCCAATGCCTCTTCGCGGATACGGCGGTCGGCATCGCCGAACTCGGAGACAAGACGTCCGAGCTGTCGGTTCAGGATTGCATTGCGGCGGGTCAGGCTATCGACGTGGGCGACAAGACGTGTCGTATTCTCTTCGTGGTTGCGGGCAACTTCATCAGCCAACGCACGGAGCGATCCGGTCTGGCTGTTTTGAACGTGCCGAAGAAGCGTGTCGTTTTTTCGGTCGGTCTCCTCCCTTGCCCGTTTTTTGTTACGGAACACTCCTTTGACACCGCCCGTTTTACGGCGTTCCTCCTCGATATTTTCTTGTAATTGTGTTGAAAGAACGGCACTTTGCCGTGCGGTCTGACGGATAACGGAAGGAATACGCTCCTGCACAAGACGGTTATGTTCCCGTAATGCCCGTATGTCCTTCATGACGGCAAACAGATGTTCCTCCTTCTGGTCAAGCAGGCAGGAGATACGTTCAACCCGCCCGCTTTGCACCGAATCGCCGAGATGTAACCGCAGGTTATCGAGAGCGATGCCTACCGAATCCGATTTGCTGCGGTAAGCCTCCATGTCCGACGTTTCCCAACCGACGGATTGTTCGCCCTGAAATGCCAAATCCAGCAGATCGAGCAATATGCGCTCCGTCTCGGCACGTTGCTCGACCAGTTCTTCGGTGCGACGGGTGGTTTGTTCCACTTTTCTACGCTCATACACTAACAGCGTCAGAACCACACCGAACAACATAACAAGCAATAAATAGCCTGTTAGGAGTTTCAGTTTGAGGGAGCGTAAGGATGAGGTAGACATTGAAAAATGAGGTTTATTTTAGAAGTTTTGACTTTATCCTTCCTCGCCAGCCAACCGACAGCACTTGCCAATTCTATGGTAGTGAGTTCCGTGCATCCTAATAATTCTTTCCTCGACATATTTTCACCATATAATATAGCACTTGTATTTTTACCGATTATTTTTTTATCCATATCTTTATTATAACAATTATGTTATCAGAATCTCCTTGTTTGCATGAGGCTATACCTCATACAAACAAGGAGGTTATCTTTCTGTAATACGTCCATATTTCTATATTACCTTTTTATTCTCTTTTTCCGGGAGCTGGCAGGCGGGATGAATATTTCACCTGTTGCCCATCCGAAAAACGAAAATATCAGCAAACAGAAAATCAAATGGACATAATTTATCGGACAGGATGGTTCTTCACATTTTAGAAGAAAATACCATACGATTGTCCCCAAAACAGCCCCCATTGTAATACTTGATATGAGTCCTGCCTTTGACAGACCGGTCTTCTTTCCGAGCCTTTTATCCATTCGCTTCAAGGCTCTTCTGTTACGTCTGTCCATCATAACTCAACGGCTGACATTTCCGCGTATGCCTTCTGATAGGCTCTTTCTGCATCCAATGCCTGATTGACTGCATCGTAATAAAGACCTATCCCGACCAGATAATCCAGTACCGAGATTTCCCCTTCATCGAGTGCCGTTTTCAACAACCGACTATTATTGGCTTCGACCAATGATGCCCGGTAGGTTTCAGCCGCTATCTTCAAGCCGGAGGTACGTTGGTACAAGATTTCCAGATTACCATAAAATTGTTCCTTGGCGTCTGCCTGCCGTGATTCGGCGGCGCGTACGGCAGCTTTCGCCTGCCGCACACGGTTTTTGTTCGACCACAAGGGAATGGACATTCCGAGCGAAATCCCCTGATAGCGTTGTCCGACCACGTACTCACCCATGTACCCGACAGAAAACGTGGGAAGCCCCATCGTCTTATTCAGGAAGAGTTGTTTCCTGCTTACCTCAATCTCCTGTTTCACGTAAGCGAGAACCGGATTCTTCGTTTCCGCCACATGATACCATTCGATAAAGTTGTCCGGCATTTCTATCGTTTCATATTCCGTCTTCGTGAATGTCACGCTTTCTCCGCCATTAAGCCTTGTAAGTTGCGACTGCACGGCATCCCGTTCCGTCTTCATCCGGGTAATCTCGCCTTCGAGCATGGAAAGGCTCAACATCACGTTGTTATACTCCAACTTGTTTCCTTCCCCGCTGTTCAGCCGCTCTTTCTGTCCGGCAGCAATCCCCTTGGCATGTTCCAGCCGTATGGCAAGTTCTTCAAGCAGGGCATTGTAGTAAATCAGGTCGAGACAATACTGTTTGGCTTCGAGCAGGATGTTCATCCGGTCGGATTTATATTGCCATTCCACCAGCTCATTCTTCTCTCTGGCGACCTTGCCTTTCAACCCGGAAACAGTCGCTATGTCGAAACTTTGTGACACACTGGCGTCTTTCCGGTTGCCGACACCCGACGGGCTTCCCCACAGATAGTTGAATCCCACCTCCGGATCGGGCAGCGTCAGCCCTGTCCGGTTTTCCAGCTTTTGTGCATCCGCTGTCTGGCGCAAAGCCTGCAACGTCGTGTTGTTCTGTTCGACGGCTTTCAGCACGTCGTCTATATTTGTCTGGGCGCGAAGCGAAAATGTCGCCTCGATTGCCGCTAAAATAAAGATTATCTTTTTCATTGTGCTACTATTGTTTCAGTACCGACTACTGCTTCCTGCGGAACAGCAGCCTTCCGGTTTGTCAATAAATACATGATAGGTACGATAAATCCATTCAGGAATGTCGAGGTCAGTAATCCGCCTAAAATCACCTTTGCCATCGGACTCTGGATTTCGTTGCCGGGGAGGTCTCCGCCGATGACCAACGGAACAAGCGACAGCGCAGTAGTGAGTGCGGTCATCAGGATAGGATTCAACCGGTCGGCAGAGCCGATCATGACAGCCTCGTTCAAAGACAGACCTTCGGCCCGCAGGTCGTTATAGCGTGCGATCAACAACATACCGTTACGTGTGGCGATTCCGAACAATGAGATGAAGCCTATAATGGCAGGTATGCTGATGACCCCGCCCGTGAACCAAATAACCAGCACTCCACCGATAAGTGCCAAAGGCAGGTTGAGCAGAATAACCACAGACTGTGTCACGTTACGAAACTGGTTGAACAGCAACAGGAAGATGACGAGGATCGAGAAAATGGAAGCGACAAGCAGAATGCGCGATGCAGCCTGTTCGCTCTCAAACTGTCCGCCGTATTCCACACGGTAACCTTCCGGTAAGGTGATTTTTTCATCAATCAATTGCCGAATGTCACCCACCACGCCGAGCAGGTCGCGTCCTGCCACATTCGCAGAAATGACAATCTTCCGTGCCACATTCTCACGGTTGATCGTATTGGGCCCCATTGCAGAAGTCACTTCCGCTATGTTGCTTAAAGGAATCTTCCGTCCGTTGGCATCCACTATCAGATTCCTGATCCGGTCAATCGTAGAACGGCTTTCATCATTTACTTTGATCGTCAGGTCGAATGACTGGTTGCCTTCGTACACCAAAGATACGGCCTCCCCTGAAAGCATTACATTCACTATTTCTGCAAATTCAGGCAGAGATACACCGTATTTGGCCAATACTTCACGCTTCGGAACGATTTGCAGTTGCGGGCGTTCCACCTGCTGCTCCACATTCAGGTCGGCAAGTCCTTCCACATTTTCGATGGTTTCCTTAATCTGATTACCTATCGAGTACATCCGGTTCAGATCAGTGCCGAACAACTTGATGGCTATATTGGCCCTTGTTCCTGACAGCATGGCATCGATACGGTGGGTAATGGGGGCTCCCACCTCGATATTTATTCCCG
>OLSX01002307.1_pt1 | contig 17055 bp, 13 predicted proteins | sample 1673141 | NCBI WGS metagenome assembly OLSX01 (sample SAMEA3136759, study PRJEB25190) | human gut metagenome | biome: human gut; feature: human-associated habitat; material: faeces | place: Austria | collected 2013
TATTATTGCTCGCATTTTTTCAGTTTCAGACAGCTTATATAATAGGAAGTTTTTTATATCTCTATTTGGACAAAATTTCCATTTTTCTTTCCAGAAGATTTTTTTCCAATAATTGTTTTTCTGCATTTTCGAATCCAATTCGTTCTATAGTCTCGGCAAAACGTTCTCCCTTTAATCCCTGGTCCTTAAAAAGCAGGATTGCCTTCTCAATAACATCCAGTGCCTCTTCCTCTGACGTAAAGATCCGGTTCAGGGCCTTTCCATGAGAAATTTTCTTTCCCCAGCGTCCACCGATATAGATCTTGAATCCGTAGGTACCGTCCGGGATGGAATGGAATGGACATTTTCCCACACACCTTCCGCAGTGTCTGCAAAGCTCCTCATCAATGTGCAGTTTCCCGTCAACGACTTTCGCCACTTTGTTTGGACATGCAGCTTCAATGGCACATTTTTTGCAGCCCTTGCATGCCTCGCTGTCAAAGTGCGGGATCCTCTGTCCGATGATCCCCACATCATTCAGATTTGGTTTCACACAGTTATTCGGGCATCCGCCTACTGCGATCTTAAATTTATGCGGCAGTGCAACCTGACGGTAGCCTTTATAGAATCTCCGGAAAATCTCTTCTGAAATTGCATAGGAATCCAGAAGTCCATACTGACAGGTGGTTCCCTTGCAGGATACTACCGGTCGGACCTTTGCTCCTGTTCCTCCTGTCTCCAGACCTTCCTTCGCAATAAATTCCTGAAACTCTTCGATCTTTTCGTAGGGGATTCCCTGGATCTCCACGGAAAGCCTGGTCGTGTAGGTAAGATTTCCGTTGCCGAATTTCTCTGCTGCTTCCGCCATACATCTGTGCTGTGCCGCTGTCACCTTTCCGTTTACAGTGATCACCCGTGCAGAAAATTCATCGGTTCCCCGGTTATTTAAAAAACCCTGCCCCTTCAGTCTTTTCTCTTCCTCTTTGCTTACAGTTAATGCTGACATATTTCCTCCTCCTGGTCTCACCGGCATTCCGATACTTTCCCACGGTATCGTTGCCCTGTATTTTGCAATGTTGAAATCGTTTTCACGTACTTCCTACTATACCACTTGAAGATGTATTTGAGAAATGATATTATTTTATAAAAATGATAGGTTTTACCTATATACCAATTTACAATAAAAGGAGATTCCATATGACCATCCGCCATCTCACTGTTTTTGCGGCCGTTGCGGAACAGGGCTCCATGAGTGCTGCTGCCAAACATCTTTATCTTTCCCAGCCAACAGTCAGTCAGGCCGTCCGTGAGCTGGAAGCTCATTATAACGGCCTTCTCTTTGAACGTCTTGGAAAAAAGCTTTATCTCACAGAACGGGGAAAGCTTCTTCTTCCCCATGCCCGTGAAATGATCCGCCAGTTTCAGCAGCTGGAAGAGTTGATGCAGAACCAGGGACAGTCTTCCACCCTGAAGCTTGGCTCCACCCTCACTGTGGGAACCTGCCTGACCCCATCCATTATCCTGGATCTGCAGAAAAAAATCCCGGACCTTGACGTTTACTCCTTTGTCACCAACACGCAAAATATCGAACAGAAGCTTCTGCGTTCTGAGCTGGACGCTGCTGTGGTAGAAGGTGAGATCCATTCCCCGGACCTTGTCGTTCTTCCCATCATCGACGACTGTCTGGTCCTTGCCGCCGGAAAAAAGCATCCGTTTTACCGCAGAGGACGCATCCATGTCCAGGAGCTGAACAACCAGAAATTTGCAGTCCGGGAATATGGAAGCGGTACCAGACAGCTTTTTGAGGATTACACCCTTCGCCATGATCTGAAGATCCGAACTGCCTGGGAAGCCAACAGTCCGCGGGCACTGCTGAACGCAGTGCTGTATAACCAGATGCTCTCTGTTATGTCCATCCGTCTTATGCATCATGAGATCCGTCACCGTTCAGTCCGGGTCTTCTGCAACGAAGCAGGGGAATGGAACCGGAAATTCAAGCTGGTCTATCACAAGAATAAGTTTCTTACCCCTGCTATCTTTGAGCTGGAAAAGATCCTTCACACCTATCAGCAGCTGGAACTACCCTCTGTCATGGGTGTTCTGGAACAGGAATAAGCAGGGGACTTACCTGATCCAGTAAAAAAACGGCCGCACATATCGTTCTTACGATATGTACAGCCGTTTTTCGTTTTTTATCTCACCCGAAAGGGTCGGATCTTTTTCTGAACCGGATATTTAGTTTGATTCGTTGAACACTTTTCTATCCAGTGCATTGTTCTGGTGTGCAACGATGGTTGTGCAGACTGCATCACCGGTAATGTTAACTGCTGTTCTGGTCATATCCAGGATACGGTCAATACCCATGATCAGACCAATGGCCTCAACCGGAAGACCTACAGAGTTAAATACCATAGTCAGGGTAACAAGACCAACACTTGGTACACCGGCAGTTCCTACGGAAGCAAGGGTTGCAGTTCCGATAACTGTCACATAATCCATCGGACTTAAGTGGATACCAAAAGCCTGTGCCGCAAATACTACGGCAACACCCTGCATGATAGAGGTACCGTCCATGTTGATAGTAGCTCCAAGAGGAATGGTAAATGAAGAGATCTTCTTGGAAACACCCACTTTCTTGGACAGGGTATCAATGGACATCGGGATCGTGGCATTGGATGTAGCTGTTGAGAATGCAAATGCCATAACCGGGAAAAATTTCTTGATGAATTTTATCGGATTCAGTCCTGTGAAGATCTTCAGCAGGATCTGGTATACGCCGAAGCACTGGATCGCCAGTGCAAGGAGAACACCGATCATATATTTTGCCAGCGGGATAAACGCGCTGAAACCGATGTTTGCAAAGGTTCTGCTGATGAGGCAGAATACACCGATCGGTGCAAGTGCCATGATCATCATGGTCATCTCCATCATGATATCATTGAACTGGCTGAAAAAGTTCGCTACTGTCTCTGCGCGCTCTCCCATTTTCGCAAGGATCACACCCACGATCAGGGCAAATACGATAACCTGAAGCATGGTTCCGCTTGCCAGGGAATTGATCGGATTGTCCGGGATGATATTCAGGATAGTATCTGTAAGAGAGGTAGCCTCCATAGTCTCCACAGAGGAAGCGGAGGACTGAATAGAGCTCATATCGAGTCCCACACCCGGATTGATCAGATTACCTACCGTCAGAGCAACCGAAACAGCCAGAGCTGTAGTCGCCAGATAAAATACCAGTGTTCTCACACCTACGGTTCCAAGCTTCTTGGTATCACCGATGGACATACTTCCGCAGACAAGGGAACAGAATACCAACGGTACAACCAGCATTTTCATCAGACGGATAAATCCCTGTCCGATCACATAAAGGATTCCCTCCACGATCACATCTTTCTTGAAGCTGCTGTCAGGAACCAGGTAACAGAGAATGATTCCCAGTATCGCACCTGCGATCAGCGCCACAAAGATCTTCGTGGTAAGGCCCATTTTCTTTTTCTGCTGTGTTTTCTCTTTTATATTTTTCTCTTTCATTCTAGTCCTCCGCTCTTTCATCCATATATTCTTTCAGCGATGCTTTCCAGTCCGGCATGTCATACACTTCAATGATACGGAGGATAAAATTATCAAGGACGGCATATGGCGGTCTGACAGAAGAAAGATCTGACTGCTCTGTCGGCACGGATCTCAGTTCGATCTCCTTTCCTGCAAGGCGAAGGATCTCGGTTGCAAACTCATAACGGTTGCATACACCGCTGCAGGTTACGTGATAAGTTCCATATTCGTTGGTATCGATAAGATACAGGATCATTCTTGCCAGATCCTTGGCGCTGGTCGGTGATCCGAACTGATCCGAAGCAACGGAAAGCGCCTGGCCTTTTTCTGCTGTCTCCAGCACACGGTTTACAAAATTGTTTCCGCCTTTTCCGTATACCCAGTTGCTTCGGATAATGAAATGTTTGTGTGTAAACTCTTTTACATAGTTCTCTCCGGCTCTCTTGGAACGGCCGTAAACAGTCAGCGGATTGGTATCGTCAAACTCTGTATACGGTTTTTTGCTCTTTCCGTCGAAAACATCATCTGTGGAAAGCTGGACGATCTTTGCCCCGCATTTTCTTGCCACGATGCTTAAGTTTCTTGCTCCCAGTGCGTTGACACGGTATGCATGTTCCGGATTCTTCTCACACTCATCGGTATCTGTGATACCGGTGCAGTTGATGATCACATCCGGACGGTTAATGGAACCGAAGTTGATCACTTCATCTGTGTCTGTGATATCCAGCTCATCAAGATCTGTGTTCAGAGTCTCGATCTGCATTGGATCCAGAACATCATTCAGTGCCCGTCCGATCTGTCCGTTGGCACCTGCGATCCATACTTTTAACATCTTTCTACCTCCCTGGTATAATGTGTGTGATACATAAATAAAGAGACATCGATTTAGATCAAAACCAATGCCCCTTTAACCTATATACTGAAATATATTTTATCAATATCACAAAAAGCTGTCAAGAAAAAAGCCCCTGTTTCCATAAGGTTCCTGCTGCTTTTGCTTCTGTCTGGCCTGCTTCAGAGCCAGGGTCTGTCCACACAGGCCAGGGTTATCAAATAGTCAGGATCGTACCTTGCATTTCCACGCCCCTTATGCTATACTCAGTTTCGCTGCAAAAGCCCGCAAAAACCAAGGTCGTACAGGGCTTACAAGGCGGTCACCGCCTATAAATGTGCCGAGTGTTCGTGACCTTCCACTCGTAAAACAAAACTAAAGGAGAATAAAAAACATGAAAAACAAAGGTACTCATTTTCTGGTACAGGGAGCTGCCATTGCAGCTGTATATGTTGTCCTGACACTGGTATTCGCGCCACTTAGCTTCGGTGAAGTTCAGATCCGGTTTTCCGAGGCGCTGACTGTGCTTCCGTTCTTCACACCGGCTGCCATCCCGGGACTTTTTGTGGGATGTATCATCGCCAATCTTCTTGGCGGTGCGATTCCGGTTGACATCATTTTCGGAAGCATTGCCACACTCATCGGTGCATTCTTCACCTACAAGCTTCGCAATACAGGTAAATGGACAGCCCCGATTCCACCGATCATTTCCAACATTGTGATCGTTCCTCTTGTGCTTCGTTACGGATATGGCATTAACCTTCCTATCCCGTTTATGATGCTCACAGTAGGAGCCGGCGAATTTATCTCAGCCGGTGTGATCGGTATGATCCTTCTTGGAGCACTTTCCAAATACAAAAATGTACTTTTTCATAAAAAAGCAGCAGTCTGATCGAACCTGCTGCCCACAAAAGGGAGCCATGAGAAAACAGCAGCATTTCTCATGGCTCCCTTTTATTTTTTCTCTGCGGATTCCTGCAGACTGCGCAGGATCCTCTTTTCCATTCTGGATACCTGTACCTGGGATACGCCAAGCTCATGAGCGATCTCCATCTGGGTCATGTTCTGAAAATACCGCATATAGATCAACCTCCGCTCCTTTGCCTCCAGAGTCCCCAGTATCTCTTCCAGAAAAATCCTGTCCAGTACTTTTTCCTGCCGGTTTTCTTTTTCCGGAAGCTTGTCCATCAGAGAAATCTCCGTTCCCTCACCCTGATAGATCGTTTTGTGAAGAGATTCCACCTCTGCACCGGATTCCATGGTCATTACCAGTTCTTCTATGGAAATTCCCATTTCCTCTGCCATTTCCTCCGTCGTAGGTTCCCGCTCCAGCCGGCGTGTCAGTGCTTCTCTCACCTGATAGATCCTGTAGTGGTTTTCCTTCAGAGAACGGCTTACCTTCAGTATCCCGTCGTCCCTGAGATAACGTTTGATCTCTCCGATGATCATGGGAACTGCATAGGTGGAAAATTTCACATCATAGGACATGTCAAACTTATCCACAGCTTTCAGAAGTCCGATGCTGCCGATCTGGAACAGATCCTCCATCTCCACCCCTCGTCCCAGAAAACGCTTTGCCACACTGTATATCAGCCCTGTATTTTCCTCAAACAAAAGATCTCTTGCCGCTTTATCCCCCTGGTGTGCACGCCCGATGAGGACAAGAGTACGATCCATAGTTACCTCCTGATGATCTTTTTCATGTGCACAGTAGTTCCACGACCAACCTCCGATTCCACCTGAAGCTCATCCATAAATGCCTCCATGAATGTAAACCCCATACCGGAGCGGTCTTTATCAGCCTTTGTGGTAAACAGTGGCTCCATGGCTTTTTTGATATCCGGGATCCCGGCTCCGTGATCCGTTACATCTACCTGAAGCTCCTGCCCTCGGAGACGACATTCTACCCGGATCTTATGTATCTCCCCTTCATACCCGTGTATGATGCAGTTGGTCACTGCCTCCGATACTGCGGTCTTCAGATCCGAAATTTCCTCCAGCGTAGGATTCAGCTGTGTGCAGAATGAAGCCACAGCCACTCTTGCCAGTGCTTCATTTACCGGTCTGCTGTCAAAAATGATCGTCATTTCATTTGTGTTTTCCATCATAAACACCCTCCTGTTCACCTGCCGATTTTTCACTTCCACAGATTTCAATATATTTTCCCACTCCGGATAGCCGCAGAAGCTTTGCAATATGACTGTTCACATTGATAACCTGCATACATTTCCCCCTCATACCAAGTGCCCGATATCTCCCCATCAGCAGGCCGATCCCGGAACTGTCCATAAAAACGGTCTCTGAGAAATCAAAGATCATGTTTTTTATATAGTCATGTCCAATAATTCGGTCTGATTCTCTCCGAATCTCATCAGAAGCCGGATGATCCAGTTCCGCCGGAAGATGTACAGTCAGCACGGTTCCGGATTTTTCAAAACCTGATGTCATTTTATCATTCCCCCATTTTTGATTTTTTATTCCATTTTTTATGACCAAAGGGTAAAAAAAGAGGAATGCGCCAACGCACATTCCCCTTATCCGAGGTTTCTCCTCTGTATGAGTTATGATCTTTTTTATTCTGTATAACCGTCATCGTAAGAGGAATCCTCATATCCTCCGTCACTGTAGCTGCTGTCTTCTCCGGTATCTCCGTCAGAGCTCTGTGTATCCTCTCCATCCGAAGCAGCGGCATCAGCTCCTGCTTCAGATGTTCCATCTGTGCTGCTGTCAGCACTTGCCGTTCCGTCAGAAGCTCCGCTCTCGATCCCGCTTACACCGGTCTTTCCGCTGATAGTACTGTAGATCCCCTTTGCAGAATCTGACAGTGTATCCACATATACCTTCTGGAGCTCCAGCGCTGCTGTATCCAGATCATCCTGCTGCATGGCAGTATATGCATTGAACAAAGCCTCATAGCTCTGACTGCGTTTCTGCTCTTCCTCTGCCTGCTTGGCAACTGCATCTGCCGTATCACTGGACTGGGCAACTTCTCCCTGAGCCTTGGTAAGCTCCACACTTTGGCTGGAAAGAGAATCACTGTATTGTATGATCTGCTCATTGGCCTGTCTGTAAATATCCTGTTTCACAGCCGGCAGTACAAGAAGCCAGAATGCTGCCGCACCTGCCGCAAATCCAAGTACCGTGGTAAAGAAAAGTGATATCTTTGATCTTTCTTTATAAGACGACGGCCTTACAACGATTTCTCCGGAAATATTATCATTCTCATTTTTTTCATTTCCAAACAAGCCCTTACGCCGTTTTTCTATCTTTGTGGTAACACCCGTCTGCTCGTCAACTTCACGCAGGAAACGAAGTGTAGTGGTATTGGTCTTGTCGATCCTGGCTGCTTTTTTCAGGGTTCTTCTTGCCTTGTTCCACTCCTGATTCTTCATCTGGATCAGAGCAAGAAGATGATCCCCCTTGATCAGCTTGGGATTCTGGGACAGGATCTTTTTCAGGCGGATGGCCGCCATATCCTCATGGCCTTCCCTGCACATGGCAAGGGCATTGTTGTATTTCTTGATGCTTTCGTTGATCGTTTCCAGTTTGTTCTGGTTTGCCTGAAGCCTGGCAATATATTCTGAAGCCAGATTCCGATTCTTCTGGATATTCTTGCTGATGACCCACTCACTCAGTGCGGCAACCACCTCACCGGTCTCAAAATATACAAGGCCAAGAAGATTTCTCGCACGGATATTCCGTTTGTCATATGCAAGACTCTGCTTCAGACAGCTGATCGCCCCGGACAGATCCCGGATACTGGCTTTTTCCAGGCCCTGGTTATAATAAAGCTTGGAAAGGTAATCCACCTTCTTCTGGATCAGTACATTGGCTCCACAGTGCGGACAGTAATCCAGATCTGTATCTGTCAGGAACGCTCCACAGTTTATGCAGTTCATTCACTTCTCCTTATCTTACACGTCTGTTGCTCTTGACCTCACGCAGCATCTCCTGGAGTACATCCATGATATCTGTGATCTCCCGGTCATAAATGGCGCCTTCTACATCTGCCACATCCAGACATGGTTCAAATTTCTTCAGTTCCTCTTCATAATCGATCATAATTTTTTCCTCCTGATCACAGCCTTGATCTCACCGACCAGATAAAGGGATCCTACACAGAACAGCATTCCATCCTCGCCTTTTTCCTTTACTGCCCGTTCAAAAGCTGCCGGAACATCCTCTATTGCTTCAACTTCCGGTACTCCGTCTTCACGGAAGATCTCCGCAAGCTCTTCGACCGGAACTTTACGGTATCCGCCTACCTGTGTGACGATCACATGTCGGAAACGGATCCTGGTACAGATCGTACGGATCATATCCGTATAGTCCTTGTCATCCACTGCGGAAAACAGCAAAGTCAGAGGAAATTCCTTCTGGAAATGTTCTGCTGTCTCTACAAACTTCTCAACACCGTCTTCGTTATGTGCGCCATCCACGATCACACCCGGAAGAACCGTTTCCATCCTTCCCTGCCAGCGTGTTTTGGCCATACCGGCCTTCAGAGCCTCCAGAGATACCGGGATCTGATCTTCCAGTACCTGAATGGTTTTTACCGCAAGAGCTGCATTCATAACCTGATAACGGGCGATAAACGGTATGTCAAATACGGTATCGCCATATGTCTCGTCCTTAAGAGAAAACCGGATTCCGTCCTTTGTGATCTTATGGATCTCTGTATCTTCCCGTTTCAGCTCATAATATGGACATCCCAGCTTCTCTGCATTCTCACGCATCACTACGGCCGCATCCGGATCATTTCCGTCGTAGATCACCGGAACACCCGGCACCATGATCCCTGCCTTCTCTCCTGCGATCTCGGAAACCGTATTCCCAAGATACTGCATATGATCCAGGCTGATGGATGTGATCACACAGGCTGCCGGATCCTCCACCGCAGTGGTTGCATCCAGACGTCCGCCAAGGCCGGTCTCCAGTGTTACATAATCCACGCCGGCTTCTGCAAAGATCACCATTCCCATCAGAAGGAGTGTCTCAAAATAGGTGGGATGATAGCTGCCCTCCGCAACCAGCTCATCGGAAAGCTTTTTAACTTTTTCAAAAGCACAAAGGAAGGTATCGTCATCGATCACTTCCTCGTTGATCTGAAAACGCTCGTTGATCTCCACCAGATGAGGAGAAGTAAATAATCCGCAGGAATATCCCGCCTCTCTCAGAACAGAGGTCAGAAACGCACATGTACTTCCCTTTCCATTAGTTCCTGCCACATGGATCACCTTAAACTTATCCTGAGGATTACCAAGTCTTCTCAGACATTCCTTTGTGTGATCCAGACTGTTCTTCTTTGTAAATTTCGGAGTTTCATCAATATAAGCAACTGCTTCTTCGTAATTCATAAAAAAATTCCACCACTTATCTATAATGTATTTAGTTACTCTAACATTATATAATAGTGGTGGAAGATGTCCAGTCCTAATCGTAATATTTTATCCGACATTTTTTGTATCGGAGTATCTTTTCTATGTCATTTACTGGTTGTCTGTACTGTTTTCTTCACCGGAATCTTCTGTGGATCCCGTTTCTGACGCTGTATCCGTTAGCCCTGTATCAGAACTGCTCTTTTCACTGTCAAGCTTCCACTTGCTGTCAGCAAGCAGTGCATAAACTGCCCGGTCATGGCTCTTTGTCATGGCCTTTCTGGTGGAACTGTTGCTTCGCTGCACTACCGAGAGCCGGTCAAAATCATCCAGTTCCTTTCCGGTAATGATCAGCTTGGTAGGATTCACGTAAACCGTATCGTACCATTCTCCGTTGATCTTCACCTGGCTGGACGGCGTAAAGTTTGTTCCCTGGATATAATAGGTGTGATCCGTCTCAGACACAACCTGAATGGAATCCAGTGTGGTATCATAGATTCCCATACGCATCTTTGTCCGCTCAAAAGGATTCTCTCCGTCATATGTATACTGCTTTCCGTAAAGAAGATCGTACTGCAGGGTCTCCAGATCCACCTGATAATTTTTGGTATTTCTTCTTGCCTGATGATACTTGAAAATATTTCCCTCATGGATACCTACACGGTCCATAACCTCTGCTGCCATCTGGTATGCCGCAAGATTTTCTTTCTTTTTCTTAAGTCCGAAATTATCCCACATCACATACTCTGTCTGGAACAGATATTTATTCTCCACATCCTCCACAGTCAGTCCCATGGTTGGCAGATGATCACCATACATAACCAGTACCACATCCTCCGGATAATCTGCCAGCTTATCAGTCAGCTCTTTGACAAAATCATCCATCTCATGGATCTGATTTACATAATACTCCCACTTATTGTTCAGCTCGTCCGTAGGGGCCCCGGAAACTGTGATCTCCGGATTTTCCAGCACCGGTTCTGAAGGGTAATCTCCATGTCCCTGTACGGAAATAGTATATACATAATCAGGTCCTTCTGTGGAATCCAGACACTTGACGATCTCATCGGTGAGGACACTGTCCTTGGTCCAGCCCAACGGGTTCTTCTGGTTTTCATCCTTCATGTACTCTGCCGAAGTAAAGGTATCAAATCCCAGATTCGGGAAAATGCTTCTTCTTCCGTAGAAATTCGCCTCATTGTTATGTACTGCATGGGCAGTATAGCCCAGATTCTTCAGAACATACGGCGCGCTCTCACATGTAGTTTCCTTAAGGATACTCTTGTAAGGATATTCTCCCGGTCCAAAATAATGAAGGCTCATTCCAGTAATGGATTCAAACTCAGTATTTGCGGTTCCGGCTCCTACGGAAGGTACCTTATAATATCCGGAGGAATACTCCTTCATCAGCTTTCTGAAATTCGGAATAGGATCTTCTGACAGCTCCAGATAATTTACCAGCGTAGGATCAAAAAAGGACTCCAGCTGCAAAAACAGAATATTCGGCCGCTTTTCTTCCTGCGTTTCCGGAAGATTCTTTTCCGTCTTCTCAATTCTTTTGATTTCTTTCTCAGAATAATCTCTCGGACAACTGATTCCCGTATTGAAAATCGTAGTTGCCAGACAGTAAGGATATCCATAATCCTCATATGCAAAAGCAATATTTCCAAAGTAATTGGAAAGCACCCTCTTCTCCAGTGCCAGTTGTGTACTTCCTGCAAAAAGAGCAACAGCCAGCAGGATCAGAGGAATATTGTAGCGATATTTAATCTTTTTCTGATACTTCGGTCCTTTAATAAGCAGCATCAGCAATAAAATAACAAGAATCCCAAACAGGATGCAGACTGCCACAACACCTGCAACAGGCAGGTATTTGTTGGCAATCTTCAAAGCATCTGTGATCAGATGCAGATCCGGTCCGGTAAAAGGTGTAACACGGTTCAGCAGGAGAACACCGTTAATAATGGCCAGTATCAGCCAGAACAACGTAACCAGTACTCTCCAGAATACTCTCCTGTGAAACAGATAAACAATTAGTGACGAGGTAAAAATGAATGCCGCATTATATGCAAAAACCAGAGGTCTCTGTGTCATATAATTCCAGGCTTCTATAAACGAGTGACGGCAGATTGCCTCCATAACAAAATATCCCGCTGCGCTGGCAAGTACATGGAGTAAAAGGGAGATTTTGTTACAAATCTTATACAATTTCATCTAAACACTCCCTTATTTCTTAAGCTGCTCTAACTGTCCTTTAACCTTATCCATCATTTCTTTATATTTCGCAAGTTTGTCTTTCTCCGCATCCACCTTGGCAGCAGGTGCCTTGTTTACGAAGTTCGGATTATTCAGCATACCTTCACATCTTGCGATCTCTTTTGTGAGACGTTCTGTTTCTTTTGTAAGACGTTCAATCTCTTTATCTTTGTCGATCAGGTCTTCCAACGGCATATATACAACCGCATTGGAAACAACTACTGAAACTGCATCTTCACTGATTCCGTTCTTGTCTGTCTGTACCAGAATCTCTTTTGCAAATGCAAGATTTACAAAGGATTTCTTGCTGTTCTCATACATTACTGCTGTTTCAGCATCCTTTGCCACAATATGCAGGCTTGTCTTGCGGTTATTCGGAACATTCATCTCTGTTCTGGTATTACGGATACCTCTTACAACCTCTTTGAAGCCCTCGATTGCTTTCTCAGCATCCGGGAAGTTTCTCTCTTCTCTGTATACAGGCCATTCGGAGATCATAATAGACTCTTCTTCAGGAAGAAGTGTGCAGTAGATTTCCTCTGTGATAAACGGCATATACGGATGAAGAAGCTTCAGGCCTTCTGTCAGCGCTGTTCTTAATGTCCAGAGTGCATCATTTGCTGCCTTCGGATCTTCCTCTGCCTTCCACAGACGAACCTTAGCCATCTCAATATACCAGTCGCAGAGTTCATCCCACAGGAAGTCATAAACCTTCTGTACTGCAATACCAAGTTCATATTTTTCCATGTTCTCTGTAGCTTCGCGGATTACTGTATTTAAGTGAGACAGAATCCATTTATCCTCTGCACAGAGATCATTTAAGTTCTCCGGCTCTGTCACTGTCTTGCCTTCCAGGTTCATCATGATGAAACGGGAAGCATTCCAGATCTTGTTTGCGAAGTTACGGCTTGCTTCTACCTTTTCCCAGTAGAAACGCATATCATTTCCAGGTGCATTACCTGTCATCAGAGTAAGACGAAGAGCATCTGCGCCGTATTTATCAATAACTTCCAGAGGATCGATACCGTTTCCAAGAGACTTACTCATCTTACGTCCCTGGGAGTCACGTACCAGACCGTGGAATAATACGGTATGGAATGGCGCTTTGCCCATCTGCTCGTAACCGGAGAAGATCATACGGATTACCCAGAAGAAGATAATATCATATCCGGTTACTAAAACATCATTTGGATAAAAGTAATCTAAGTCTTCTGTTTTTTCCGGCCAGCCAAGTGTGGAGAATGGCCATAATGCAGAACTGAACCAGGTATCCAGTGTATCCTCATCCTGATGAAGATGTGTACATCCGCATTTCGGGCATTTCTCAGGCATTTCTCTTGCAACAACTACTTCACCGCACTCATCACAGTAATAAGCCGGAATTCTGTGTCCCCACCATAACTGTCTGGAAATACACCAGTCGCGGATATTCTCAAGCCAGTGAAGATACGTCTTGTCAAAACGGGACGGAACGAATTTCAGATCTCCGTCATCCAGAGCTTTGATCGCAGCCTTTGCCATCTCACCCATCTTTACAAACCACTGTGGCTTGATCATAGGCTCTACCGTTGTGCCGCAACGGTCATGAGTTCCAACGCTGTGGTTGTGAGGAACTACTTTTACCAGAAGTCCAAGTTCTTCCAGATCTGCTACCATTGCCTTACGTGCTTCGTAACGGTCCATACCAGCGTATTTTCCACCAAGCTCGTTGATGGTCGCATCGTCATTCATAATGTTGATCTCTTCCAGATTGTGACGGCGTCCAACCTCAAAGTCGTTAGGGTCATGGGCAGGTGTGATCTTTACACATCCTGTTCCGAATTCTTTGTCTACATATTCATCGGCGATCACCGGAATCTCCCTGTCTGTGAGAGGAAGCTTCAGCATCTTGCCGATGAGATCCTTGTAGCGCTCATCTTCCGGATTTACGGCAACAGCAGTATCACCCAGCAGGGTTTCCGGACGTGTAGTTGCAATCTCTACGAAACGTCCCTCTTCCCCTACGATCGGGTAATTAATGTGCCAGAAAAATCCGTCCTGATCCTCATGCTCAACCTCTGCATCAGAGATGGACGTCTGGCATACAGGACACCAGTTGATGATTCTGGAACCTTTGTAGATATAGCCTTTTTCATATAATTTGATAAATACTTCCTGTACTGCTTTGGAACATCCCTCATCCATTGTGAAACGTTCTCTCTCCCAGTCTGCGGAAGCACCCAGTTTCTTTAACTGATTGATGATCTTTCCGCCGTACTCCTCTTTCCATGCCCACGCATGTTTTAAGAATTCCTCACGGCCGATATCGTGTTTGTCGATACCTTCTTTTTTCAGCTTGTCGATAACCTTAACCTCTGTAGCGATAGCTGCATGGTCAGTTCCCGGCTGCCATAATGCTTCATAGCCCTGCATTCTCTTGAAACGGATCAGGATATCCTGCATGGTTTCATCCAGCGCATGTCCCATGTGAAGCTGGCCGGTTACGTTTGGCGGCGGCATAACAATGGTAAACGGTTTCTTGTCCGGATTTACTTTTGCATGGAAATATCCATTGTCCATCCATTTTGTGTAAAGACGCTCTTCGATTCCCTTAGGATCGTAGGTTTTTGCAAGTTCTTTGCTCATAATGTCCTCCTAATTATATATCTGAAACTAAAGTATCTACGGATTACTCCGTTATAAAGCAGTCACCCTGACAACCAAACAAATAAGCATACTGACTTCGCTTTCCGCATCCAGCCAGATAACTGTGTCATAAACTTATTCGATAAAAAACGCCCCTCACACGCATTATACGTGCAAAGGGCGACATAGATCGCGGTACCACCTTAGTTTGTCTCTCATTCCCTTAACGCGGGATACGTGAAAACCTACCATGCGCGTATATAACTCTGATATGATTCATACACACTCACTTCAGCCTCCCGGCTCCAAAGCTACCTTCAGCACTTCTGTTCCCGGGAAACCTTCCAGCTTATAAGCTTCCCTCTCTGTGGGGCATTACCGCCTACTCCTCTTTTTCACAGCCTTTTTCTGGATTCTACTATAATGAAAAAAGGCTTTCTTGTCAAGAACGTTTCTCCGGATTTCACAAATTTATCTGGTGTCATACGTATATTTTTCCCGCATTGTCGAACAAAATTTTATCAATAATATCCTTTGCATTATTTACGGAAAGATATCCGTCCTCTATTTTTTCTCTCAGAACACTACACAGTGAAAAACGGAATGCAAGAAGGGAGCCATAACTTTCCTCTACTGTCCACGTATCACATCCCCAGCAGATTTTATCAATCTGGGACATCTCGATCAACTGATGCATTACACGTTTTGATGCGGTGTAGGATAAGATTGGAAGCCATGTCAGATCCGGATATAGATTCGGATATCCGTCTACTATGGAAAAAAGATCATCCACCCATGGAAAGCCACAATGCAGTAGCACAAATTTCGTTTCCGGATTATTTTTTATCACATTGTTCAACTGCAGTATATTCGTATCTATAACTTGCCCCATTCCTGTGTGACATTGTAATGGAAGTGACACTTCCGCCGCAATTTCACATATTTTCCAGAACAAATAGTCCTGAAAACATCTGATATCTTCCTGGGTTATATCCGACTCTTTTAAACGGAATACCCTTTCAGCCTGCTCCCGCGTCACTTTTTCAAAATGAAGACTACGCTCATAGGCCATCGCTATTTTTAAGGCCACACAGCCCTCACTCTTTTTTTGTATGATCCACTTTCTGACCCACTCCACATAATCCTGTAAATTGTCCGGCAGCTCACCGAAGTTCTCTTCCAGTGATACACCGTCATGATTGCGAAGTCCTTTTTTATAGCCCAAAAAGAACAAATCCAGTCGAAAAGCAGGCGTAAACAGTTCCGGTCTTCCATTGTCAGAGCCCGGATTCCAGTAGGTATCTACGATTACTTTTTGATACTTACACTTATTTTTCAGTACATCCATGTAAAAGTCGGGATTTTGATGCGCTTTTCTGATCTGATCTGAAATCTGATCCCAGTTCTGAGCTGTGATCGGCTCTGATATTCCATACAACTCCCCGATTGCCTTTTGAAGCCAGACAAAATAAGATTTATATCGTGTTTTTTCCAGATATGCATTCCTGCTTTCTGCTGTTGTCCCCGGAGTTACCTGCTGCCATTGTAAATACGTATTATTTATCAGCTTATCCAGATCAAAATCCACCATCGCCTGTTCTGGCAGATGATGTGAATGCGTGTTCCTGATTTTATGATCGGATATATAGTTCATTAATTCCTGCTCTATCTGATTTGCTGTTCCCATGATAATATTCCCCTTTCTTCCTCTTATCCATTCTATCCGTTTGACTACATATTTAAAAACCACAGAAAAACAATTTCTTCTTTTCCGCAATAAAGCGACAGATCGTTTATTCCACACTTTTCAGGGATTCTACCATGTCAATCTTCTTTAATTTCTGATGCATAAACAGATTTACGATCATGGAGAATCCAATTGTCAGCAGTCCGCAGTACAGGAAACTGACAGGATTAATATTTCTTCCGAACATGGCTGTGTCTACTTCCACCGTATCAATGATAAAGGCATGCAGGAATTTTCCAAGCACCACTCCTACCGCCGCTCCGATGAATGTCAAAAGTATATTTTCACGATATACGTGTTCTGCCACTTCCAGATCATAAAATCCTAGCACTTTCAAGGTCGCCAGTTCCCTCTGCCGCTCCGTGATATTAACAGTATTAAGGTTATATAGTACGACAAATGCAAGCATTCCTGCAGAAATGATCAGTACTACAATAACCAGATTCAGACTTTTTAGCATATCGTCCAACTGTTTTTCAATATCACGCATATAGCTGACACTAAGCGCTCCGTCCTGGGTCAGAATGTCTTCACCAATCTTGTTGTAGTCTTCCTGCGTATCTCCTTTTTGTCCTGCAAAGAAAATACTATTATATTCCGGATTCTCACCATACACTTTTTCATAATAAGAAGGAGTGAAGAAAATATAGTGTCCCATATAGTTCTCGCAGATATGAGCAATT
>OLSX01002316.1_pt1 | contig 17007 bp, 17 predicted proteins | sample 1673141 | NCBI WGS metagenome assembly OLSX01 (sample SAMEA3136759, study PRJEB25190) | human gut metagenome | biome: human gut; feature: human-associated habitat; material: faeces | place: Austria | collected 2013
GATACTTCGGCGGCGTGGCCGCCGTCTTGCGGATGACGACAACACTGTGCGTCACGTCCGTACCGGGCACGGTATAGGTCACCGTGCGCTCATATGTGCCGCCGAGCTTCCGGATGGCGCTGCGCGCCTCGTCGAGCTCCTCGGCACAGTCCGGCCCTTTCATGGCCAGAAACACGCCGCCCGTGCGCACAAACGGCAGGCACAGCTCGCACAGCAGGTACAGCCGCGCGACCGCGCGCGAGACCGCCGCGTCGAACCGGCCGCGCAGCTCCGGCGCTTCTTCCGCGCGCGCGTGCAGGCACGTCACATCCGTGAGCCCGGTCGCGGCGCAGACATCGCCGAGAAAGCGCACGCGCTTATCCAGACTGTCGAGCAGCGTGAGCGAAATGTCCGGCTGCGCGATCTTCAGCGGCAGACCGGGAAAACCCGCGCCTGTGCCGACATCAATGACCGACTTTCCGGCAAGCGGCTCGACCGTCAGCAGTGCGGCCGAGTCGAGAAAGTGCAGCTGCGCCACGTCCGTCTCGCCGTGGATGGCCGTCAGGTTCATGACCTTGCTGCGCTCCTCAAGCAGCTCGTAGTATGTCTCAAAGCGGGTCAGCGCCGTCTCGTCGAGCGGCAGACCCAGCGCGGCAAAGCCCGCGCGGAGCAGTTTTTCCATGTGTGCCTCCGAATATATCTGTTGCCGCCATCTTACCACATTCCCGCGCGCACGTCCAGCCCCGGGCGGGGCGCACGCAGCGCCGCAAAAAAGTGCCCGGCTCGATGAGCCGGGCGCGAATGGTATGACGATGCGCAAAAAACACGAAAGCGCCGGCGAAGTGCTGAACATGCCGCAAGCGGCCCGCAGCCTCACACCCGAGATGCTTCATCGCGCAAGCGCTTTCGCTGAAAACAGCATACCCTGCAGCGTCCGGAATGTCAATGATGAATTTGGACAAATATCCCACTTTCAAAAACCGCAGATGGCATGTCCCCCTGCCTTGACTTTCCGCGCTCGTGTGATATACTGTTTTTGGCAGGGGCGTTCTCCGCGCTATCCCGCGTTCTCAGCGTTCGCTGTCGCGCGGTTGCGCGGGGAAGGCTCTTGTTTTTGCGCCATATAAAAACCGCCCGCGCGGATCTCCGTGCGGGCGGACAGCTTGTCAAAAAAGCCTCGCAGAGTTTGCCGCCCGCAGGCGGCAAAAAAAAGTGAAATCATTTTCTCTCGCGACATGTGCGTGAGAGAAAATACTGCTCAGGCTGCAAGTGTGGAATTTGTGCGCCACAGGCACACAAATTCTGCGCGCAGCAGACTGCAACCCCTTTGTCGGAAAACTCTCCGGGTTTTTCGACAGTCTTAAACCGCCCGCACGGGTCTCCGTGCGGGCGGAAATGCTGTCTGTGCAGCTATTATGCGTAAAAGACGTGGTCGCCGATCGTGGTCATATAGGTCAGGCAGCGGTTGAACCACGCGGAGTTGCAGGCCGCGGGGTTGATGAAGTACATACTCTCACCGGCCGTATTGTACCCCTCAAAGGCGAGCTTTGCCGCGAGCACGGCATCCTCATCCGGCGTGAGACCGATGCTGCCGTCCGCCGTGGGCGAAAACTGCGCCACGCCGCTGCGCCGGTCGAACACGACCTCCTTGACACTGTTGGGGAAGCGCTCGTCCGCCACGCGGTTGAGCACGACGTTGCCGACCGCGATCTGCCCGTCCATGGGCTGGTTGCCGGCCTCGGCATTGATGATGTGGCTGAGCCAGTAGACGTCACGCGTGCCGTAGAAGCTCTCACCGCTCTCAAGCAGCTGCTGCCCGGACGCGTCGACGCGCAGGCTGGTATTGTCCGCGCTGAACGTGGCCGTGACGCCGAAGATCTTCTCCAGATCCGCCAGCGGCAGCACCACCTTGCCGTCAAGGGCGTACACCCCATCAGGCGCGTAGAAGCAGCGGCCGTTGGCCGTGTAGCTCACTGCGCCGTAGGTCGCCGTGATGTCCGCACCGTCGACCGTGACGGTCTGGGTGTCACCGTCGGTGACGGTCGCGCTCTCAAGACCGAGCATCTCGGCAAACGCATCCGCCGAAAGCCAGGCCGCACCGTCGATCACATAGCAGTAACCGCCGAAGCTGTCATCAATGTACACGGGCGTGTAGTCGCAGGTGACCGTCTCGGTATAGTCCGCAGCGTCCATGCCGACGGCAAGCGTGCGCACGACAGGCAACGTCGCCTGCGCGGCGGCCTGCACCGCCAGCTTCTCATCGCGCTCGGGCGCAGACAGGGACGCATCCCCGCTCAGGACCGCTCCGGACGACAGGGCATCCCCGTCCACTCCGGCGGCCAGCACCGGACTCTCACCGGCGAGCCAGAAAAATCCGCACAATAAGCCGCAAAGCAGGCAGACGATGCACATCAGCGACAGACCCGATCTGACGGACTGTCCGGCTCTCTTGATTTGTTTCATGACGTGCAGCCTCCTTTGCTGTAACTTTTTCGGGTCCGGCGGGCACACGGTCATTTGATCCATACACCCGACAGGCGCGTTTTGCACACGACGCCTTGCCCCGTTATGGATAATTATATTCATTTTCCGAGCCGTTCGCAATCGGCAAATTGCACAAAGCAGCTTTTTAAGTTCTGAATAAAATCCACAATAAAACGCCGAAATAACAAAATACAGTATATATTCACGTTATTCGACACAAGAAATTGTGTTGTTTACTTTGACCAAATCCGACGTTTCGACGCATTCTGACCAAAAAGAAAAGATGCAAGTTCGCAAAATTTTCTTGCAAACTTGCATTATGTCAACCATTTTAATTATTTGAAAGAATTATGTAAATCTTTTTCCCGCCTTACAGCGCCTGTTTCAGTGCCTGTGCAAGCTGATCCGGGCAGGATGTCGGCTTCAGTCCGCAGCGCACGCCCTCCAAGCGTTCGATGGCCTGCTGCACCGACATCCCCACCAAGAGCCGCGAAATGCCCTGCAGGTTGCCGCTGCACCCCCCTTTCACCTCAACTTTGCGGATAATCCCGTCTTCAACCTCCACCTGCATCAAGCGCGAGCAGACGCCTTTCGGCCGGTATGTGATCGTCATAGCGACGCCTCCTTTGTATTTTTGCCGCTCACAGTATAGCAGGTACGGTGACATAATTCCAGCCCAAAAACCATATATATTGTGGAGAATGCGTTTGGAGGTGGGCAGATATGACACTGCGGCAAAAATTGGCCTGTGTGGGTCTGGCCGTGTTCGGTTTGCAGATCGCGTCGGCTGCGGCAGGCGGCGCGCCGCTCAGGGACCGGCTGCAGCGCTGGTTCGACCCGGAGCAGCTGCTGCTGGCTTCGGTGCGCATGGAGCTCGGTGCTCCGCCGGTGGCTGTCTCCCCCACACCGGAGGCAGCAGCAGCGCTCAGCGCCGCCTCACCCGCACCGGAGGTGACCCCCGTCCCCACTGCGGACGACGACGTGGAAAACGCCCCGACCGCAACAGCCGACGGGCTGCCCATCGTGGCGACGAGCATCGCCGGCGGGCTGACGGTCAAGAACGAGACGGACATCCCCGTAAGCGTCGCCGCCCTGCTGCAGCAGGGGCCGGCCACCGTACTGCCGGCGGGCGAGCCGCAGATCCTCATCATGCACACGCACGCGAGCGAGGCCTTCACCCCGGCGGGACACGATCTCTACGCCGCGAGCGACACCTGCCGCACCGAGGACACCAATTATAATATAGTGCACGTGGGCGACGTGCTCGCCGACACGCTCACGAACGCGGGACTTGAGGTGCTGCACGACCGGACGATCTACGACTACCCGAGCTATACGGGTTCGTACAGCCGCTCGGGCGCGGCCGTGCAGGAGTATCTGAGCCAATACCCGAGTCTGCGCATCGTCATCGACCTGCACCGCGACGCGCTGTGCTCCGACAGCGTGGTCTACAAAACCGTGGCAGAACTCCCGGACGCCGCGTGCGCGCAGGTGATGCTGCTCGTGGGCACAAACGCATCAGGGCTCTATCACCCGCACTGGGAGGAAAATCTGCGTCTGGCGGTGTACCTGCAGGATGCAGCCGTGCAGGCGCACCCGACGCTCATGCGGCCGATCACGCTCGTCAACGAGCGCTACAACCAGCATCTCACGCGCGGCTCGCTCATCATCGAGGTCGGCAGCAGCGGCAACACGCTCCAGGAAGCCGTGCGCGCTGTGCGGCTGTTCGGCGAGAGCGCGGGCGCAGCGCTTGCGGCGCTCGTGCAGTGATCGGGTACGACATATTATAATAGGTATAAAAACGCCCCCGTCAGGTGAGAATCTCCGCAGACGGAGCTTCCGGCCAAGGGAGGTGTTGAAAGATGCAGGTCCGCCATTACATGACCGCAGCAGCCGCCGTGACGCATCCGGACGAGCCGGTCGTCGCCGCGGCGCGGCTGATGCGCCAGCGCAGCATCGGCGCGCTGCCGGTGTGCGAGGACGACGGAACGCTCGCCGGTATGCTTACCGACCGCGACATCGTCGTGCGCTGTGTTTCCGCCGGCGATGATCCGCAGACTGCGACTGTGCGCGGCATCATGTCGCGCGATCCCGTGACGATCGAGGCCGATGCCGACGTGCGCACCGCGATGACCGCCATGCGTGCCGCGCAGGTGCGCAGGCTGCCTGTAACCGAGGGCGGCAAGCTCGCGGGTGTCCTCTCGATCGACGACATCGCCCGCTCCGGCAAGTGGGACATGGAGTGCGCGCAGGCGCTGTGCGGCATCACAGCGAATGTCTGCAGGCGGTGAAGCAGCGCACCCCGGCCTTCTCCTCGGGGAGGAGGCTTTGATTGGCTGCGGCTGTGTTCCCGTTCCCTCCCCCCTGCGCGTATGCGCAAGTCTTCTTCCTTCCGGCCGCGCTGTACCCGCGCGGCCGGCCTTTTGCGCATCTCCCGCACTGCACTGCGCACAAATTGCGCACAAACGCCAAAACACGGCGCAGAAAACACAGCAACCTGCACAATCTTGAGAATCATTCGCAAAAAGTGCTTTACAAATGCGGATATCCGTGCTATCTTAATATCAGTAATAATTCCTGTTACTGATATTGAAGGAGGTGCTTCGATGCCCATCCGCAAAAACAGCAAAAAGCGGCAGGTCATTCTCGAAGCCCTCGCCGCGACGACCGCCCACCCCACCGCGCAGGAGCTGTATCAGCAGCTCAAGCCGGACTATCCCGACCTGAGCCTCGGCACGGTGTACCGGAACCTGAGCCTGTTTTCCAAACAGGGCGACGTGATGAGCGTCGGCGTGTTCCGCGGGCAGGAGCGGTTCGACGCCCGCACAGAGCCCCACGCCCACCTGCACTGCGCGCAGTGCGGCCGCGTCATCGACGTACCGCTGCCCGGCGCGCCCGAGCCGCAGCTGTGCGCGCTCGCCCAGAGCGTGACAGACGCGCAGGTACTCGGCTGCAGCATCACGTTCACGGGGCTGTGCAAAGCTTGTCAGCAAGCGGCAAAGGAAGCCGCTTCCGAATAAATCAACGATCGAAATCAAAAAACTTTAGGAGGAACTTACAATGAAAAAATGGGTTTGCAGTGTCTGTGGTTACGTTTACGAAGGCGAGCAGCCGCCGGTCGAGTGCCCGGTGTGCCATGTTGACGGCTCCAAGTTCATCGAGCAGAAGGCTGAGAAGTCCTGGGCTGCCGAGCACGTTGTCGGCGTCGGCAAGGCGTTCGGCGCGGACGTTCCGGCCGACGTGCAGAAGGAGATCGTCGACGGTCTGAGAGCCAACTTCGAGGGCGAGTGCTCCGAGGTCGGTATGTATCTGGCCATGGCGCGCGTTGCGCACCGCGAGGGCTACCCGGAGATCGGCCTGTACTGGGAGAAGGCCGCCCATGAGGAGGCCGAGCACGCTGCGAAGTTCGCCGAACTCCTCGGTGAGGTCATCACCGACAGCACGAAGAAGAACCTTGAGATGCGTGTCGACGCCGAGAACGGCGCGACCGCCGGCAAGTTCGAGCTCGCCAAGCTCGCCAAGCAGTATAACCTCGACGCGATCCATGACACCGTGCACGAGATGGCCCGCGACGAGGCCCGCCACGGCAAGGCCTTCGAGGGCCTGCTGAACCGCTACTTCGGCAAGTAATTTGCCAAAACAGGAGGCACAGCCATGAAATACGTCTGTGACATCTGCGGCTACGTCTACGACCCTGCAGTCGGCGATCCCGACAACGGCGTCGCCCCCGGCACGCCCTGGGAAGCCGTCCCCGAAGACTGGGTCTGCCCGCTGTGCGGCGTCGGCAAGGACCAGTTCAGCCCCGAAGCATAACGCAAAACGAGAAGAGGAAGCCGGTCACTCGGCTTCCTCTTTTTTGCCTTGCGCGCTCGGATATATATCGTCGGGAAATTGACAACCGACGTGAAAAATGCTACACTACGCCTGTCATACGACAGAAAACGCGGCCGCTGCGGCGGCTGCCTCGAAGGGGGACAAAAACCATGAAATACTGTTCTCAGTGCGGTGCGCAGCTGGTCGATGAGGCCGTCGTCTGCCCGCAGTGCGGCTGCCCGGTGCAGCCCCAGCGCAGCGTCGACCCGAACGCCAGCCCGAAATCGCGCCTGATCGCGCTGCTGCTGTGCGTCTTTGTCGGCGGTCTCGGCATCCACCGCTTCTACGTCGGCAAGATCGGCACGGGCGTGCTCTGGCTGCTCACGGCCGGATGCTTCGGCATCGGCGCGCTGGTCGACCTGATCATGATCGCCTGCGGCACATTCACCGACAGCGACGGAAAGCCGGTCACCGACTGGCAGACCTGAACGCTGCACAAAAAAAATCGCTCCCCGGCCGGACAGGCGCTGCCGGAAGAGGCGGAGACGAAAGCATAAAACCCCGGCCGGATGGCCGGGGAGCTTTTTGCACATTTTACGGGTCGATCTCGATGATGTAGCCGGTCTTGCCGCTGTAGAACTGCGGGTATTTGGCGGCGGGATCACCGATGCAGTCGTTATAATACCAGCCGTCGCTGCGGCGTGCGATGAGCACATAGTTCTCGGCCGCGCCGCTGGTGTCGCGCACGGATGGCTCACCGGCAGCCCAGTTATAGACCGGGTCGATGTTGTCCTTGACCCAGGCAAGCTCGCCGCTGTCGGCGCGGTACAGACCGATCCAGACGTAGGTCAGGCCGGACTCGTCGGCAAGCTGGGCGACGCGCGTCCACTTCTCGGCGCTGTCGATCACGACGAGGTGGCCGCCCTTGGCCTCCGCCGCCGCTTCAGCGTCCGCCCAGGAGACGTCCGCCTTGACGGCTTCATACGTCGGCTCGGGCTTCGGCGTCGGGGTAGGCGTGGGCGTCTCGGTCGGGACAACGGTCTCGACCGGGGCAGTCGGTGCGGGCGTCGGTGTGGTCTCCGCTGCACCGGGCGTGCCGAACACGCCGAGCGAACGCAGCAGCAGCACCGCCAGCACCGCCGCGCAGATGATCAGCACCGTCAGCAGCACGCCCGCCTTATGCGACTGGTGCTGCGCGTCGGGCGCTTTCTTTTTCGGCTTTGCGGGGGCGGGACGGTAGGGCTCGGGCTTTTTCACCGGCGGCTTTTCCGGCTTGCGCTCCGGCTTCGGCGCGGGCTTGACCTCCGGCCTGACGGCCGGCTTTTCCGGGCGGAATTTATTCGGCAGCGGCTGCGGCTCGGGCTTGTGCTCGGGCTCAGCCTGCGGCTCGGACTCGGTTTCGGGGCTCGTCTCCGGTTCGGCAGCCGGAGCTTCCTCGGGCTTCTCTTCCGGTTCGGCTGCCGGGGTTTCCTCCGGCTTCGCTTCCGACTCGAGTTCGGCCTCCGGCTCAATGACCGGGGCTTCCTCCGGCTCGGTCTTCAGTTCAAACTTCAGCTCAGGCTCAGCTTCCGCTTCGGGCTCGACCGCGATCTCCGGCTCAGCCTCCGGCACAGGTGCGGCGGCCTCCTCGGCGAGGATGCTGAGCATCATGCGCTCGACCTCGCTGAGCTCCTGCTCGGGCTTGTTGAACATCTCCTGCGCGGTCGGCACATTGCGGCGCTGCTCGGCATCATACTGCTCGAGCGCGGCGCACAGCTCCGCCGGGGTGGCGTAGCGGTCGGCCGGCTTGCACTGCGTGGCGCGCGCGATGATCTGCGCAAGATCGCGCCCGGCCTTGCGCGCCAGAGGCAGCGCCTCGCCGTTCATGCGGCGGCGCAGCGCGGCGGCCATATCCTCCGGCTGCGGCGCGCGGTCGTCCGGGTAAAACGGCAGACGGCCGCCCATCACGCCCGCATACAGCAGCAAGCCGAGCGAATACACGTCGGCCGAGGCATCGAGCGAGCCGCTCCAGAAAACCTCGGGCGCCATGAACTCCAGCTCCTCGGTCGTCCAGTCCTTCGTGTCCGTGCGGGCGGGCGCGCCGAGACCGACCGTACCGTCCCCGGCACGGCTGATGTTGTCCGGGCGGATGCCGCCGTGGTATGCCCCGCGCTCCGTCAGGATGTGGCAGATCGTCTCAGCCAGCGCGGTCAGCTCCGCGCGCGAGAGCGTCTGCAGCCGCTCACCGAGGCAGCATGCGGGATCGAATGCGTGTTTTTCCATGTGATACGCACCTCTTTATGTCCGTGTTTGCGTGTTTACATAACATAATAAATAGTAACACACTTGTGTCTGCAAGTCAATTCAATCTGACGCGCCGGACGCAGGTTTCTTCCGCCCGAGACGACCGAACCAGCCGAAGGTCATCGGCCAGATACCGGCGGCAAAGATCACCATGAGCGCGTAGCGGATGAGATTGGCAACATTGTGCCCGCCGCACAGCGCGAGCAGCGGCGCTTTGAGCGCGGCGCGCAGCCCGATCGTAATGGCAAGACCGAGCACGGTCTTGAGCACCTGCGCCCACCAGACGGCGCGCACGTCAAAGTGCACATACCTCCGGTCGAGCCAGTAGGCAAACGTCATGCCCAGCACCGCGCCGAGCAGCGTGTACGCGTTCTTGCGCCCGGAGGCGAGGTTTGCCGCGTCCACATCCGCGGGAAACGGCCAGAGCTCGGCAAAGAGCAGGTAGGCAGCGCCCAGCACCGCCATGGCGCCGAAGAGCAGATAGAGCCGCTTCGGATGGCTGTCAATGTCCCGAAAGAGCGGGTAGAGCGCGAACACCAGCACGAGCCCGATGCCGAACGACACGCCGACGTCCAGCGGCGTGTGCACGCCGAGGTACATGCGCGAAAACGCCGTGACCACGATCAGCAGCGCGCAGACCACACGCAGCCACGTCCGCTTCGTCCAGCGGCCGAGGCAGCCGAAGGACGCAAAGACGTTTTGCGTGTGTCCGCTCGGGAACGAGTAGCCGGTGGCCTCGGCACGGGCGCTCTCGACGATCTGAAAATCCGGGTCTTTCACCCACGGGCGCGGGATGCGAAAGACAAGCTTGAGAAACTGGTTGACGATCGTGCCGACGAAGCCGACCGTGAGCATATAGTACCCGCAGGACTTGCTCACGCACCAGAACACGATGATGGCAGCGGCCATAAACACAAGCTCGCCGCCGCAGTTGGTGAGTGCGCCGAGCAGCGCGTCCAGAAACGGCGTGCGCAGCTCTGCCAGCGCATAAAGAAGCTGCATAGAGCGGTCTCCCCTCTGAAGATTTCTGCCGCCATTATAGCAAACTGCGCGCACGGATTCAACCGCAAAGCCGCAAAGGAAATTGACAGCGGCGGCGCGGAATGGTAGGATAAATCCAGACCCTATTCTATTTTATGGAGGCATGTCCCATGGACATTGAAACGACCATCCGCGCCCTGACCGGCCGCGGCTTTGCCGTGCAGCATTTTTCCACGGCTGCCGAGGCGGCGGACTATCTCGACGGCGCGATCGACGGCACGACCGTCGGCATCGGCGGCAGCAAGACCATTGACCAGCTCGGTCTGTATGACCGGCTCACCAGACACAACACCGTCTGGTGGCACTGGCGCACACCGGGCTTTGCCACGCTCGACAACGCGCTGACCGCGCCCGTGTATCTCAGCAGCGCCAACGCCATCACCGCCGACGGCCAGATCCTCAACATCGACGGCCGCGGCAACCGCCTCGCTGCCATGGTCTACGGCATCGGCAAGACAGTGTACATCGTCGCGGGCACGAACAAGATCTGCCCCGACTTTGACAGTGCCCTGTCGCGCGCGCGCAACACCGCCGCCGTGCAGAACATGCAGCGCTTTGACGGCGACCAGCCGTGCCACGAGCTCGGGCGCTGTGTCGACTGCCGCAGTAAGAGCCGCGGCTGCAACGCGCTGCTCGTGCTCTGGGGACAGATGATGGACATGGCCAAGGTCGAGGTCGTGCTCATCGACGAGCCGCTCGGCCTGTAAGGAGGCATTCACGTGAAGATCTTTAAGCGCATCAAGTGGAGCTATGTCGTGCTCAGCGCGATGTTTTTGCTCCTCGGTATCTTCCTGGTCGCCAATCCCGAGACGTCGCTGATCATGATCTGCCGCATCCTCGGCGCTGCCATGGCCGTGTTCGGTGTGATGAAGATCGTGCTCTACTTCATCCGCGAGGTCGAGGGCGTGGCCATCCGCTTTGACTTTGCCGTGGGGCTGTTTTGCATCATCCTCGGCGCGCTCATGCTCTGGCGCGCCCCCGCGCTGACGGACGTACTCTCGGTCATGATCGGTCTGCTCGTGCTCGTCGACAGCGTCTTCAAGCTGCAGGTCGCCGTTGACTCGCGGCGCATGGGCGCGCACTCGTGGTGGGTCACGCTCGTGTGCACGGTCGTGTGTCTCGTGCTGGGCGTGCTGCTGGTCTTCAACCCCTTCAACGGCAAGCAGGTGCTCACGATCATGATGGGCGTGTCGCTCATCGTTGACGGTGTGCAGAACCTCTGCACCGTCGTGTACGCCGCCGTCTTTGTCAAGGACGTCAAGGCCGCCGTGCGTGACTTTGTGGACGATGCCACCGCCGTCGAGACGACCGGTGAGGTCGTCGGCGAGGTCGTCGGCGAGGACAAGCCCGACGACGGGCCGAAAGCGCCGTAAGACGTTAAATCCTGCTTTATTTTCTGCCGGACGCGGGAATTTCTACGCGTCCGGCTCTTTACTTTTTTGCCGCTTTGGTGTAAAAAAGAATAGAAAATATGCTGCAACAAAAGGAGCAAGGGGGGAGCGGCCGATGATGGAGCAGGATTTTCAGCGTGTATATGAGAAATTTAAGCTGCAGTTTTTCCGCCGCCTGTTTTCACAGGTGCGGGAACGTGAGGGCTCGCTGAGCGCAATGGAGGCGTTTTCCGTTGAGGTCATTCATCAGCTCAACGCGCCGACGATCGGCCGGTTTGCGGACTTTCTCGGCATCTCGCAGTCCAACGCGACCTACAAGGTCAATAACCTCATCCGCAAGGGCTATATCGTCAAGGAGAATTCCGACACCGACCGGCGCGAGTATCATCTCAAGCTCTCGGACAAGTTCTACAGCTATAACGGTCTCATGCAGAGCTATATCGACACCGTGCTCGGACGCATCCGCGCGCGGTTCACGCCCGAGGAGCTGGCGACCTTTGCACACGTGCTGGCCGTCATGTCGGACGAGCTGATGCCCGAGTGTGACGTGCAGCCCAAGTAAACACCGCCATGAAAACGGAGACAGTCCTGCCGGCTGCCTCCGTTTTTCGTTTGCGGGGGTGCAAGCGCTCTGTGCGCGCTGCGCGGTTTTCTTGTGTTTGCGGGCAAAGTGTGGTTTAATAAGGGAAGAAAATTACGACAGAAACGGAGCATCGCCATGACGATCGCAGTCATCGGCGCGGGCGCGTCCGGCATGATGGCCGCGCTGACCGCCGCCGAAACCCCGGAAAATGAGATCCTGCTCTTCGAGCGCCAGGCGCGCGTGGGGCGCAAGCTCGCCGTGACCGGAAACGGCCGCTGCAACCTGACGAACACCGGTGCCGCGCCCGAAAACTACCACGGCACGCAGCCGGAGTTTGCCGCGCGCACACTCGCGGCCTTTCCGCCCGCAGCGGCGCTCGACTGGTTCGCCGCGCACGGTCTTCTGACCGTGACCGAGCCGGGCGGGCGCGTGTATCCGCTCTCGAACGCGGCCAACAGCGTCGTGGACGTGCTGCGCTTTGCGCTCGCGCAGCCGAACATCACCCTGCACACGGGCGACGCCGTGACGGCCGTGCGCCGCCAGGGGCGCAGCTTCGTCGTCGAGACGGAGGGCGGGCAGTTTCCCGCCGAGCGCGTCATCATCGCGTGCGGCGGCATCGCCGGGGCGAAGGCCGGCGGCGTGCGCGACGGCTACACCCTGCTGCAAAGTCTCGGCCACCGGCGCACGGCGCTGCACCCCGCGCTCGTGCAGCTAACGACCGAGCCGACCTATCCGCGCGCACTCAAGGGCGTGCGCGCCGATGCGCGCGTGACGCTCACGCAGGGCCGCAAGGTGCTCGCGCGCAGCGCGGGCGAGGTGCAGTTTACGGAAAAGGGCGTGTCCGGTCCCGCCATATTTGAGATCTCGCGCGCAGCCAGCTGCGGCGGCGAGGGGCAGACCGTGACGCTCGACCTGCTGCGCGAACACGGCGCGCCGGAATTTCTGGCGTTTTTGCAGACGCGGCGCAAGCTCGCGCCCGCGCTTCCGTGCGAAGAGGTACTGACCGGAACGGTGCACAACCGCGTGGGCAAGATGCTGCTGCGCTACGCCGATATTCCCTGTGCCCGGCCGCTCGGTGACGTGACGGACAGCGAACTCAAGGCGCTCGTGCGCGCGGCAAAGGGCTTCGCGCTGCCGGTGCGCGGCACGGAGGGCTTCGAGAGCGCGCAGGTCACGGCCGGCGGCATATGCACGGACGAATTCGACCCCGTGACGATGGAGAGCCGGCTCGTGCCGGGGCTGTACGCCTGCGGCGAGGTGCTGGATATTGACGGCGACTGCGGCGGCTACAACCTGCAGTGGGCGTGGGCCAGCGGCCGCGCGGCCGGGAGGGCCTGCCGATGATCGTGATCCCGAACCTGAAGCTTGCCCCCGGCGCGGACGAGGCAGCGCTCAAGGCGCTGGCAGCCAAGGCGCTGAAGATCCCGGCCGGCGACATCACCGGGCTGCGCATCCGCAAAAAATCTCTCGATGCGCGCCGGAAGGATGACATTCACTATGTCTACACCGTCGGCGTGACCGTGCGCGGGGACGAGCAGCGGCTCGTCCGCCGCTGCCGCAGCGCCGCGATCGCCCACGAAAAGACCTATCCCATCCCGCACGTCGCGCCGCCGGAGACGCGCCCCGTGATCGTGGGCTTCGGCCCGGCGGGGATGTTTGCCGCGCTCCTGCTTGCGCGCGCGGGTGCAAGACCCATCGTGCTCGAGCGCGGGCCGGACGCCAGGACGCGCAGCGCGCAGATCGCCGCGTTTCGCGCGGGCGGCGCGTTCGACCCCGAGTGCAACGTGCAGTTCGGCGAAGGCGGCGCGGGCACCTTCTCCGACGGCAAGCTCAACACCGGCACGCACGACGCGCGCATCGGCTTCGTGCTCGCGGAGTTCGCGGCGCACGGCGCGCCGGAGCACATTACTTATGACGCCAAGCCCCACATCGGCACGGACGTGCTCGTCGAGGTCGTGCAAAGCCTCCGGCGCGAGGTCATCGCGCGCGGCGGCGAGGTGCGCTTCGGTCACCGGATGACCGGGCTGTCCGCGCAGGGCGGACACATCACGGCGCTGACCGTGCGCAGCCCCGAGGGGGAGTACACGCTCCCGGCGCGGCAGGTCATCCTCGCGATCGGGCACAGCGCGCGCGACACGTTTGAAATGCTGCACGCGCAGGGCGTGCCGATGGAGCCGAAGCCGTTTTCCATGGGCGTGCGCATCGAGCACCGGCAGTCAGACATCAACACCGCGCAGTACGGCGCGGCGGCGGAGGGTCTGCCTGCGGCGGACTACAGTCTCTCCTGCCACCTGCCGGACGGGTCGAGCGCGTACACGTTCTGTATGTGTCCGGGCGGTGAGGTGTTCGCCGCCGCGTCGGAGCAGGGCGGCGTGTGCACCAACGGTATGAGCAATTCCCGCCGCGACGGGGAAAACGCCAACGCCGCCGTGCTCGTGACGCTGCATCCGGAGGATTTTCCGGACAAGGGCACCCTCGGCGGTATGTACTGGCAGCGCAGCATCGAGCAGCGCGCCTATGTGTGCGGCGGCGGCAATTATCACGCTCCGGCGCAGCGCGTGGGCGATTTTCTCGCCGGCCGCGCAAGCACCGCCCCCGGCCGCGTGCAGCCGACCTACCGCCCCGGTGTGACGTGGTGCGACCTGCACGACGTGCTGCCCGCACGCATCACGGCGACGCTTGCGCAGGCGCTTCCGGTCTTTGGGCGAAAGCTGCACGGCTTTGACGACCCGGACGCCGTGCTCACCGCGCCCGAGACCCGCTCGAGCAGCCCCGTGCGCATCGTGCGCGGGCCCGACCGGTGCAGCACCGGCGTACAGGGGCTCTACCCCTGCGGCGAGGGCGCGGGCTATGCCGGCGGCATCACCAGCGCCGCCGTGGATGGACTGCGCTGCGCCGAGTGCGTGATCAAAGCGCTGCAAAACGAAGCATGATCCGTGCCGAACGGCACATTCTGTCATATCATATAAGGAGGTTTTCACGATGAAAAACGAAGCGTTTGCACCCACACCGGAGCTGCTGGCCAAGATGGATGCCTGGTGGCGCGCGGCAAACTATCTGTCCGCCTGCCAGCTCTACCTGCTCGATGATCCGCTGCTGCGCCGGCGGCTGACCGAGCGCGACATCAAGAAGAAGATCGTCGGCCACTGGGGCACCGTGCCCGGCCAGAACTTCATCTACACGCACCTCAACCGCGTCATCAACGAATATGACCTCGATATGATCTATCTCTCCGGCCCCGGCCACGGCGGCAACGCCATGGTCGCGCAGGACTATCTCGACGGCTCGTACACCGACGTGTACCCGAATATCACGCGCGACGCGGCCGGCATGCAGCGCCTGTTCAAACAGTTTTCGTTCCCCGGCGGCATCCCGAGCCATGTCGCGCCCGAGACGCCGGGCTCCATCCACGAGGGCGGCGAGCTGGGCTACTCGCTCGCGCACGCCTTCGGCGCCGTGATGGATAACCCCGGCCTGATCGCCGCCTGTGTTGTCGGTGACGGCGAGGCCGAGACCGGCCCGCTCGCCACCGCGTGGCACGGCAACAAGTTCGTCAACCCCATCACGGACGGCGCGGTACTGCCGATTCTGCACCTCAACGGCTTCAAGATCGCCAATCCCACGCTCTTTTCCCGCATCAGCCACGAGGAGCTCGAGATGTTCTTCCGCGGCTGCGGGTGGGAGCCGCGCTTCGTCGAGGGCGACGACCCGGCCGAGATGCACGCCAAAATGGCCGAGACGATGGACTGGGCCATCGAGGAGATCCACGCCATCCAGCAGCACGCGCGCACCGCGCACGACACCACGCGCCCCTACTGGCCGATGATCGTGTTCCGCGCGCCGAAGGGCTGGACAGGCCCCAAGGAAGTGGACGGCAGGCAGGTGGAGGGATCGTTCCGCGCGCACCAGGTGCCGATCGCGATGGACAAGCCCGAGCACCTCGTGCAGCTCGAGGAATGGCTGCGCAGCTACCATCCCGAGGAGCTCTTTGACGACAACGGCACGCTCATCCCCGAGCTGCAGGCGCTCGCGCCGAAGGGGCAGCGCCGCATGGGCGCAAACCCCCACGCAAACGGCGGTCTGCTGCTGCGCGAGCTGCGCATGCCGGACTTCCGCACGTATGAGCAGCCCGTGCCGGCGCCCGGCGCCGTCGAGGCGCAGGACATGACCGTGCTCGGCGCGTTCGTGCGCGATATCATGCGCGAGAACATGGACGCGCGCAACTTCCGCATCTTCGCCCCCGACGAGACCGCCTCCAACCGCCTGAGCCCGGTGTTCGAGGTCACGGGCCGCCGCTGGGTCGCCGAGGCAACCGACAGCGACGAGTTTCTCGACCCCGACGGCCGCGTCATGGACTCCATGCTCTCGGAGCACATGTGTGAGGGCTGGCTCGAGGGCTACCTGCTCACCGGCCGCCACGGCTTTTTCAACAGCTACGAGGCCTTCATCCGCATCGTGGACTCCATGGTCGCGCAGCACGCCAAGTGGCTGAAAGTCTGCAACCAGCTGCCCTGGCGGCAGGACATCGCCTCGCTCAACTACGTGCTCGCCTCGAACGTGTGGCAGCAGGATCACAACGGCTTCACGCACCAGGATCCCGGTTTCCTCGACCACGTGGCGAATAAAAAGGCCGATGTCGTGCGCATCTATCTGCCGCCGGACGCAAACTGCCTCCTGAGCTGCTTTGACCACTGCATCCGCAGCCGGAACTATATCAACGTCATCGTGGCTTCCAAGCATCCGCGGCCGCAGTGGCTGACCATGGAGCAGGCCGTGCGCCACTGCACGCAGGGCGTGAGCATCTGGGAATGGGCCAGCAGCGATCAGGGCGCGGAGCCCGACGTCGTCATGGCCTGCTGCGGCGACACGCCGACGCTCGAGACGCTCGCCGCCGTGACCATCCTGCGCGAGAAGCTGCCGGAGGTGCGCGTGCGCGTCGTGAACGTAGTCGACCTCATGAAGCTCCAGCCGCATTCCGACCACCCGCACGGCCTCACGGACGAGGACTATGACCTCATCTTCACGAAGGACAAGCCCGTCATCTTCGCCTTCCACGGCTACCCGAAGCTCATCCACGAGCTGACCTACACCCGCCGCAACCAGAACATGTTCGTCTGCGGCTACGTCGAGGAGGGCACGATCACGACGCCGTTTGACATGCGCGTGCTCAATGAGCTCGACCGCTTCCACCTTGTCATCGATGTCGTCAAGCGCCTGCCCCAGCTCGGAAACCGCGGCGCCTACACCGTGCAGCAGATGCGCGACAAGCTCGTCGAGCACCGGCAGTACATCGCCGCGCACGGCGTGGACCTGCCCGAGATCGCCAACTGGCAGTGGACCGGCAGCACCAGCGCCGCCACAAGCTCCGAGCGCTGAGCGTGCCCGAGCGCGCCGAACGCCCCCATACCGAACACCAGCCGCCTGTCCCGGGAT
>OLSX01002321.1_pt1 | contig 16983 bp, 18 predicted proteins | sample 1673141 | NCBI WGS metagenome assembly OLSX01 (sample SAMEA3136759, study PRJEB25190) | human gut metagenome | biome: human gut; feature: human-associated habitat; material: faeces | place: Austria | collected 2013
TTTTTCTCATTTGGCGTATTCGATGACCTTCGTCTCACGCAGCACATGGACCTTGATCTGACCGGGATACTCGAGCTCGCTCTCGATGCGCTTGGCCAGCTCGCGGGCGAGGATGACCATATCGTCCTCGCTCACCTGCTCGGGCTTGACCATCACGCGGACCTCGCGGCCCGCCTGAATGGCGTAGGAGGTCTCGACGCCGGGGTAGGAGCCGGTGATCTCCTCGAGCTTTTCGAGGCGCTTGATGTAGTTCTCGATGTTCTCGCGGCGGGCGCCGGGACGCGCGGCGGAGATGGCGTCGGCGGCCTGCACGAGGCAGGCGACGACGGTCTGCGGCTCGACGTCGTTGTGGTGCGCCTGCACCGCGTGGATGACGTCCTCGCGCTCATGGTACTTGCGCAGGAACTCCACGCCGAGCGCGACGTGGGTGCCTTCGAGCTCGTGGTCGACGGCCTTGCCGATATCGTGCAGCAGGCCGGCGCGCTTCGCCGTGGCGACGTCTGCACCGAGCTCGGCTGCCATCATGCCGGCAAGATGCGCGACCTCGATGGAGTGCTGGAGCACGTTCTGACCGTAGCTCGTACGGTAATGCAGGCGGCCGAGCAGCTTCACCAGCTCGGGGTGCAGGCCGCGCACGCCGGTCTCGAGCACCGCGCGCTCACCCTCGGACTTGATGACGGCGTCCACCTCGCGACGGGCCTTGGCGACCATCTCCTCGATGTGGGTGGGATGGATGCGGCCATCGGCGATCAGCTTTTCGAGCGCCAGACGCGCGACCTCGCGGCGCACCGGCTCGAAGCAGGAGACGGTGATGGCCTCGGGCGTATCGTCGATGATGAGATCGACACCCGTGAGCGTTTCAATGGTGCGGATGTTGCGGCCCTCGCGGCCGATGATGCGTCCCTTCATCTCGTCATTGGGCAGGGGAACCACACTGACGGTGATCTCGGCGACGTGATCGGCGGCGCAGCGCTGGATGGCGGACGCTACGATCTCGCGGGCATACTGGTCCGCTTCGTCCTTGGCGCGGGCCTCGATCTCCTTGATCTTGAGGGCGGTCTCGTGGGTGACCTCGGACTCGACCTGCTCGATCAGGTATTTCTTGGCCTCGTCAGCCGTAAAGCCGGAGATGCGCTCGAGCATCTCGGTCTGGCTGCGCTTGATGATCTTGATCTCTTCGTTCTCCTTGTCCAGAGCGGCGTGCTTCTGGGCAAGGGCCTCTTCCTTCTTCTCGATCGCGTCGGTCTTGCGGTCGATGTTTTCTTCCTTTTGCTGTAAGCGGCGTTCCTGCTTCTGCAGGTCGGCACGACGTTCCTTTTCTTCCTTCTCGTATTCCTTGCGGGAGCGGAGGATCTCCTCCTTCGCCTCCAGCGTGGCCTCGCGTTTTTTGCTCTCGGCGCTCTTGATGGCATCGTTGATGATGCGCAGCGCCTCCTCTTCGGCGTTGGCGATCTTTTCCTTATCGTCCTTCGCCTTCTTGTTGCGGTACAGAATACAAGCAAGAATACCAATGAAAAGTCCCGCTGCCAAGCCGATGACAAGGCTGGGTATATTCATTTGATTCCTCCTGTGTCCACTTTTGCTTCCATCGGAGCGGCCGGTCCGACCGTGTCCCGATGGTATATCAAAACGGGTTTTTGAATCAACAAACGGGAGAGCCCCTTCTCTCCCCTCCATAAATCCACCGAATATTGTAACCTTTTTGTAAACAAGTGTCAAGCAAAAACTATTTGTCGAAAAAGCGCGCGGGGTCAGTTCTCGATGTAGGCTTCGGCGGCGTAGCCGAGGTTCCCATTGTACTCTACCGTGTTCCAGCCCTGCCACGCGCCGTAGACCGTGACCGACGCGCCGTTCGGCATGAGCGCGATGGTCTGCCCCGCGGCACTCGGGTAGGCGCGCAGGCGCAGCGGCGAGCCGCTCGTGGAGACAGTCCCCTGCACGACCGGCTGCGGCTCGATGAACGGCAGGCCGAAATACTCCGTCAGCGAGCGCGCCAGCTCGCGCGCGATGGCGTCCATATTGTTCTCGACCCACGCGGCGTCGGCATAGTTGTCGTGGTAGCCCAGCTCGAGCAGGTTGGCCGGATACTTCGGCTGACGCACCTCGCCGAGCGCGGTGGTGGGCACGGTGCGCACGAGGTCAGGCAGCGGATAAACGCGCCTGAGATTTGCGGCGAACAGATCCGCCGCGCGCTTGCCCTCCGCGCTCGTCGGATAGTAAAACACCAGCACGCCGCGCACGCTGCCGGAGTTTTCTGGCGCGGCGGCGTTGGAGTGGAGCGCGAGATAGAAGTCAAAGCTGCCGAGGCGGTTCGCCTGCGCGATGGAGGACGCGGCGGTCATGTCGGGCGTGTTGCGCACAAAGCGGATGCCGTTGGCATAAAGATACGGCTCCAGCGCGTCGGCGAGCCGGTTCATAATGTACTCCTCGCTGCCGCTTCCGGTGATGTACGGATTTGATTCCTGTGTGGAGGGGCTGAGATAGATTTTCGGCATAACGACGCCTCCCTTTCCCTGCATTTTATGCGCCGCCGCGCCGTTTCATGTGCCGGCTTCCCGACCTTGAGGGGCGATCGGGCAAAAATAAAGAGACGCCGAAGCGTCTCTTTATTTTCTCGTGTTTTCGGGAGATCAGACCGCAGCCTTCTTCTCCTTCTTGTTCTCAGCCCTCTGGATGAGCAGGATAACGATCAGAATGGCGAGGCCGGCGAGGTCGGTGACCGTACCGGGGATGACCATCAGCAGACCGCCGGCGATCAGCGCGATACGGGAGTACCACTTCAGGTCGTGGATCAGATAACCCATGAAGCCGGAGGCGATGGACGCCATACCGAGCGTCGCGGAGATGACGATGGAGGCAACGCCGAAAAAGGTGACATCGCCGACGAAGATCATCGCATTGTTATAAGCGAAGATGTAGGGGATGATGAACGCGGCGATCGCCAAACGGGTGGCGTTGAGCGCGGTCTTCATCGGGGGCGCCTTGGCGATGGCAGCACCGGCATAGGCGGCGAGCGCCACGGGAGGCGTGATGTCGGCGACGATGCCGAAGTAGAACACGAACATATTGGCAGCCAGAATGTGCATGTTCATACCGTTGATGAGGATGGGCGCGCAGGTGGAGGCCATGATGATGTAGTTCGCGGTGGTGGGCACGCCCATGCCGAGGATGATGCAGCAGATCATCGTGAGGAACAGGGCGATGAACAGGTTGCCGCCGGAGAGCTTGACCACATAGGTGATCAGCTTGCCGCCGAGACCGGTCATCGTGATGCACACGGAGATGATGCCGGCGATGCCGCAGGCGATGCCGATGGACAGGCAGTTCTTGCCGCCGTTTTCAAGGCCGTTGACGAACTTGCTCGGGGTCATGCGGTCGTCCTTATTGATGATACCGACCACGATGGCAACGATGGTGCCGTAGATGGCGCTCTTGGCCATGGTCTGACCGGCGACGACCATCCAGGTCAGGACGATCAGGGGCAGGAGCAGATAGATTTTCGGCAGCAGGAGCTTCCACTTGGGCAGCTCCTCACGCTTGAGGCCGACGAGGCCGAGCTTCTTCGCCTTGAAGTGGACGCCGAGGAAGATGCCGAGGAAGTAGAGGAACGCCGGCAGGATCGCACGGACGATGATGTCGGCATACTCATAGCCGGTCATTTCCGCCATGATGAACGCCGCAGCGCCCATGATGGGGGGCATGATCTGGCCGCCGGTGGAGGACGCAGCCTCGACCGCGCCGGCAAACTCGGGGGGATAGCCGGTCCTCTTCATCATCGGGATGGTCACGGAACCGGTGGTAACGGTGTTGCCGACGGAGGAACCGGAGACCATGCCGCACAGGGCGGAGGAGACGACCGCGACCTTCGCGGGACCGCCGGACGCCCAGCCGACCAGCGCGTTCGCGCAGTCGATGAAGAAGTTGGCGACACCGGTCGCCTCAAGGAACGCGCCGAACAGCAGGAATAGCGCAATGTAGGTCGAGCAGACGGAGATCGGCGTACCGATGATGCCGTTGGTGGTATAGAAGATGTTGTAGACCACCAGGTCCAGGCTCATGCCACGGCCGATGAAGGCGTAGAGCACAAAGCAGCCCGCCACGACCAGAATGGGAAGGCCCACCGCGCGGCGGCAGCACTCCGCGAGCACCAGCGTGCCGATGATGCCAAGGATGACCTCGGTCTGGCCGATGGCGATGCCCATCGCCACAATCCTCTTGAAGTTGGCAACATAGTAGAAATAGGGAATACAGCCCGCGACAGCGAGCAGGATATCATACCACGGCATGGAGTTGGGCTTTACATTGCCCTTCTTCACGGGGTAGATAAAGAATGTGAACAGGATCACAAAGCCGACGAACAGGCAGCGGCGGATCTGGCCGCTCCAGGTGGCCCACAGGTTCATGTAGACCATAAAGAGCATAAAGGCGGCCAGCACATAGCGCAGGATCAGCTTGGGCGTGCCCTCCCAGACACGGGTGTTGGACTCGCGGTCGAACTTTTTCATGATCGCGTCAACGTCTTCCATCGTACCGACTTCAACGTCTACGCTTTCAACGACGACCTCTTCGTCCAAGACTTTCTTTTCAGCGTCAGTCATTGGTGTTTTTCTCCTCCTTTTTATTGGTGAACACTGTGACGTCAATAGAGGAAGAACTCATAATTGAGCGTCACCAGCGAATTTCTTCCACACAAATCACGCAGACTGATATCCGGACCGTCCTTTACCTTCAAAAAGAAGTCGTAAACGGTGGCCACGGCATAACAGACTCCGGTTCTATCCTGATGTATGCCGGTGATGAGCATGGCTCCGTCGTCGGTATAGCTGAGCTCTTCTCCGGGATTCAGCTCCACCTGCACGCCGGCGCCGTAAGCATAGTACTTACACTCCTCGGCATAGATCTTTCCTTCACTGATCTCAAAGGTGTCCGTCAGCGGATATTGGTTGACGGAATGCTTAAAGGTAATGGAAAAGCGATCCCCCTCGTCCATGCGGTAGCGCGCATAGAGCTCGCCGCTGTCCTTATTGCGGAGCGTCAGGTAATAGCCGGCGCGGGGAATCAAGAGGGAGGCCGCTGCAATAATCAAGACTATTGCAGCGGCCATGCTTATGCGTTGTCGCAGTTGCACTTTCGCACTCTTTCAGGATTGGGTGTTCTTACAAAACGCCGATCTCCTTGTAGTACTTCTCGGCGCCGGGATGCAGGTCGAAGGAGCCGGCAACAGCACCCTCGGGGCTCAGGAAGCCGAACTTGGCCTGAGCTTTGGCCAGGTCAGCCTGATTGTCGAACATGGCCTTGGTGATCTCATAGACGACATCCTCGCTGAGGTCCTTGGAGGCGGTGAAGACGGCCTTGACGGCGACGCAGACGGTCTCGTCCGCAACGCAGGTGTAGGTGTTGGCGGGCAGGTTATCCTGGACCAGGAAGGGATAGTTGGTGGTCAGATAGGAGACCGCCTCATCGCTGAGGGAGGGCATATTGAAGTTGTAGGCGGTGGCGAGGTCGGTCAGAGCGGGGGTGGGGGCGCCGGAAACGGTGAAGGCCGCTTCGCACTGGCCGTTCTTGAGGGCCTCGGCGCCGCCGGAGAAGGAGTCGTACATGACCTTGATGTCGTCGAAGGTCATGCCGTAGGCCTCGAGGACCTGAGCCGCGTTCAGAGCGGTACCGGAGCCGACGTCGCCGACGCAGACGGTCTTGCCCTTGAGGTCTTCAATGCTCTTGATGGAGGGGGCGGTGACGAGCTGGACGGTCTCGTTGTAAACGCCCGCGACCCACAGGGAGTTCTTGTCGGCAGCGCCGTCGAACATGGTCTCACCGCCGGAGCCGTTGTGAGCATAGTTCAGAACGTCGGACTGCAGGATGGACATCTGGGCCTGGTTGGCGGTGACGAGCTGGACGTTCGCCTTGGAGGCGCCGGAGTCGACAGCGGTGAGCTTGGACAGGCTCAGCTTGTCGCCGATGGTGGTGACGAGCGCGTTACCAACGGCATAGTAAGTACCGGTGGTGCCGCCGGTGGCGATGACGATGTCAACGGGAGCGGCGGGGGTATCGGTCTGCTGGGTGTCGCCGTCGGTGTTGGGGGTATCACCTTCCTTGCTGCCGCAGGCAACAAGAGCGAAGATCATAGCGACGGACAGGATGAGGGCTAAGAACTTTTTCATACGCAATCTCCTTTTTGTTTTACCGTTTCGGCAACGTTACCGCCGGTCGGGGACATTCTGCACAACGTTGTCCAATGTTGTGCATGAGCGTCGGCCGGCGCTTCTTCGTTTTGCAAAACGGCCAATGTACCTCTTTGAGGCATAGCCATTATAACTTATTGCAAGTTTTATTGCAAGATACTTTTGCACTTTTGGCTATTCGCACAAAATTAAGGCGGAATCCATTTTTCTTAGCCCTTTCTTTTTCCGCTCGTTCCGTTATTTCACACAAATTTTTTGGTGACGACAAATTTTTACTTTTTCTTCATATATAAATTTTTCATGCACCTTATTCGAATTTATGCAAGTTTTCCTTCACCGTCCGTCATTTTGGCTAAATCCAAGGCAAAAAAACAGTCACTCTGACGAGTGACTGTTTTTCCAAAAAGATCGGTTTACTTCTGCTCCTTGTTGTCCACAACGCGCTTGAGCAGGGCGGAGAACTCGTCCACGCTCATCGCGCCGAGATCGCCGTCCGCGCGGTGGCGCGGGGAGACGGTACCGTTCTCCATGTCGCGGTCGCCGACGATGACCATGTAGGGCACCTTCTCAGTCTGCGCGTCGCGGATCTTGCGGCCGATCTTCTCGTTGCGGTAATCGACCTCGGTGCGGAAGCCCTGCTCCTCGAGCTGCGCGGCGACCTTCTCGCAGTATTCGTTCGCGCGGTCGGTGACGGGCAGGAAGCGCACCTGCTCGGGCGCCATCCACGTCGGCAGCGCGCCGGCATACTCCTCGATGAGGTAAGCGAGCGTGCGCTCGTAGCAGCCGAGAGAAGTGCGGTGGATGATGTACGGCAACTTCTTCTCGCCGTTTTCGTCGATGTAGTACATGCCGAAGCGCTCGGCGAGCAGCATATCGATCTGGATGGTGACGAGGGTATCCTCCTTGCCGTAGACGTTCTTATACTGGATGTCGAGCTTGGGACCGTAGAAGGCGGCCTCGTCGATGCCGACGGTGTAGTTGACGTCGAGGTCCTTGAGGATGCGCTCCATCACGCTCTGGGCGTGCTCCCACTGCTCCTTCGTGCCCTCGTACTTGTTGTTCGGGTTGGCGGGATCCCACTGGGAGAAGCGGAAGGTGCACTTATCGAGAAGGCCGACGGTGCCGAGGCAGTACTTGGCAAGGTCGAGGCAGCCCTTGAACTCCTCTTCGAGCTGGTCGGGGCGCAGGATGAGGTGACCTTCGGAAATGGTGAACTGGCGCACGCGGATGAGACCGTGCATCTCGCCGGAATCCTCGTTGCGGAAGAGGGTCGACGTTTCGCCCAGGCGCATGGGAAGGTCGCGGTAGCTGCGGCCGCGGTTGAGGAAGACCTGATACTGGAACGGGCAGGTCATCGGACGCAGGGCAAAGCACTCCTTCGTCTCGTCATACGGGTCGCCGAGGATGAACATACCGTCGAGATAGTGATCCCAGTGGCCGGAGATCTTGTAGAGGTCGCGCTTTGCCATGAGCGGCGTCTTGGTGAGAAGATAGCCGCGCTTCTGCTCGGTGTCCTCGACCCAGCGCTGCAAAACCTGCACGACGCGCGCGCCCTTGGGCAGCAGAATGGGCAGGCCCTGACCGATGCAGTCGACGGTGGTGAAGTACTCAAGCTCGCGGCCGAGCTTGTTGTGGTCGCGCTTTTTGGCCTCCTCGACCTGCGCGAGGTAGGCGTCCAGCTCGTCCTTTTTCGGGAAGGCGACGCCGTAGATGCGCTGGAGCGTTTCACGCTTGCTGTCGCCGCGCCAGTAGGCGGCGTTGCAGGCGGTCAGCTTGATGGCGTTGCCCTTGATGCGGCCGGTGGAATCGAGGTGCGGGCCGGCGCAGAGGTCGGTGAACTCGCCCTGCTTATAGAAGCTGATGTGCGCGTCGGCGGGCAGATCGTTGATGAGCTCGACCTTGAACGGCTCGTCCTTCTCCTCCATGAACTTGATGGCTTCCTCGCGCGGCAGCTCAAAGCGCTCGAGCTTGAGCTTTTCCTTGCAGATCTTGCGCATCTCCGCCTCGATCTGCTCCAGATGCTCCGGCGTAAAGGCGAAGGGAGCGAGCAGATCGTAGTAGAAGCCGGTCTCAATGCTGGGGCCGATGGCGAGCTTCACCTCGGGCCACAGGCGCTTGACCGCCTGCGCCAGCACATGGGAGCAGGTGTGCCAATAGGTCTTGCGGTACTCGGGATTTTCAAAGCTGTACTGATTTTCTTCGTTGATCTTGACTTCTTCGGACATTTCAGTTACCTCCATTTGACTCTGAGGGTGCAAAAACGCTTCACCCCCGACGGTATCAGGGGTGAAGCATTGCTATACTCCACGGTTCCACCCTGCTTGCGCGTTTGCGCCGCTTGTGTCCGCTGTAACGGGCGAACCCGTCCCGCTCGTCGCGGGCTGCTCGGGAGTGGTACGGCCGCCGCTCACGCAGGACGCTTGCACCGAAATGCGTCCCTCTCTGTGCGGTGCTCTGCGGTTTCTTCTCCGTCGATGCCAGTTTGATGGATAGCAGTATACGCCGTCGCTGCGGATTTGTCAAGGGGCAGGCTCAGAACTCGGGCGGCTGATTTTTGCGCGGCTTGTCGTCGTCCCTGCCGCCGAAAAGGCCGGAGAAAAATCCGCCGCGCGGCGTACTCTCCTGCTCACGCTCCGTCTCCTTCGCGCGGCGGCGCTGCTCCGCCGCCTTCCATTCGGCGCGGGAGTCCAGCACCTCACGCGCCGCGTCCCGCAGCAGCGCGGGCGCATCCGGCGATTCCAGCAGCGCGCTGAGCTCCTCGTCGGTCCTGCCGCCGCACTCGGCGCGGTAGCGGTCCTTCCGGTCCTTCTCCCGCATAAAGAACGCGATCCGTCCGCAGCGCGGGCACACCCACAGCTCCACGTCCATATAATCCTTCAGGAGACTTTCGCCGTGCAGCTCCAGCACCTGGTAACCTCGGCTTTCCAGCTCGTGTCCGCAAACGCACTTCTTTTCGCTCATGGTGTTCCTCCCCTTTCCGGTGTTGAGAAAAAGAGCCGGTCGAAACCGGCTCTTTTTCTGTTATATTTTGTCGAAAAATTACTTACTGTAATCATAGAAGCCCTTGCCGGACTTCTTGCCGAGCTGGCCGCCGCGGACCATCTTCTTGAGCAGCAGAGCGGGGCGGTACTTGGGATCGCCGGTCCCCTCGAGCAGCACGTTCATGATGGCGAGGCAGACGTCCAGGCCGATGAAGTCGCCGAGGGCGAGGGGGCCCATGGGATGATTCGCGCCGAGCATCATGGCCTTGTCGATGTCCTCGACGGAGGCGACGCCGGTCTCAACGAGACCGATGGCTTCGTTGATCATGGGGATGAGGATCTTGTTGACGACGAAGCCGGGAGCCTCGGCGACCTCGACCGGCTGCTTGCCGATCTCCTCGGAGAGCTTGTAGATGAAATCGAAGGTCTCCTGCGTGGTGTTCGCGCCGCGGATGACCTCAACGAGCTTCATGCTGGGAACGGGATTGAAGAAGTGCATACCGATGACGGGGTGCTTGAGGCCAAGACCCATCTCGGTGACGGACAGAGAGGAGGTGTTGGTGGCAAAGATGGCGGATTCCTTGCACAGCCCATCCAGCTCGCTGAGCATGGCGCGCTTGTACGCCATCTCTTCCTTGGCGCACTCAATGACGAGGTCGGCATCGGCGGCGGCGGACTTCTCCTCCACAAAGATATTCGCCATCAGGGCATCCTTGGCCTCCTGAGTCATCTTGCCCTTCTCGACGCGCTTCTGCAGGGAAGCGTCGAGCTTGTCCTTGTGGCGCTGCGCGGAAGCGACGCTGGACGCGTACATCAGAGTGGTGTGGCCGTGCGCCGCAAAGACCTGCGCGATGCCGCTGCCCATGGTGCCGGCGCCGAAAACTGCAACTTTCATTTTTGTGTTCCTCCTATAAATTGAAATTTATGAATTGTCAAGTAACGCTTACTTGTTGGTGAACGGTTCGTGCTTGCGCTTTTCGAGGAAGGCGCCCATGCCCTCCTGCTGGTCGGCGGTCTCGAAGCAGGAGCCGAAGGCCTTCTCCTCGACCACCACGGCCTCGTCCATCGGGAGGTCAAGCCCCTCGTTGATGGCCTTCTTCGCCGCGCGCACCGCGATGGGCGCGTTCGCCGCGATCTGGGAGGCGAGCTTCTCCGCGGCGGCGTAAAGCTCCGCGAGCGGATAGACGGCGTTGACCAGACCGATGCGCAGGGCCTCGTCCGCCTTGATGTTGCGGGCAGTGTAGACCATCTGCTTGGCCATGCCGGGGCCGACCAGACGCGCGAGGCGCTGGGTGCCGCCGAAGCCGGGGGTGATGCCGAGACCCGTCTCGGGCTGACCGAACACAGCGGTATCGGAGCAGATGCGGAAATCGCAGCTCATGGCGAGCTCACAGCCGCCGCCGAGCGCGTAGCCGCCGACCGCCGCGATGGTGGGAATGGGCAGGGTCTCGAGCTTGCGCATCACGTCGTTGCCCTGCTTGCCGAAGCTCTCGCCCTCGGCCTTGGTGAGGCCCTTCATCTGCGCGATGTCCGCGCCGGCGACAAAGGACTTCTCCCCCGCGCCGCGCACGATCAGGCAGCGGACGGCGTCGAGGTCAATGGCGTCGAGCGCCGCGTCAAGGTCGGCGAGCACCTGCGAGTTGAGCGCGTTGAGCGCCTCGGGACGGTTGATGATGAGATACGCGACCGCGCCCTGCGGTTCATAGGTCACGAAAGACATGGTATGCCCTCCTTGTTTTCTCTTAATGGGGCTATTATATGCAATTCCCCCGCGTTTTGCAAGAGGAATATCATTTCATTTGAAATTATTTCCAGTTTGGTCACATTTTTTGCAAGAATTGATTCATTTCTGACGATGTAACGCAGTTCCTGCGGCAAATTCCTCTTTGCTGACGGAAAGACTTCATTTTTCTCTTGTGTTATCGCCGCGTTTCCGCTATGATAGGCAGGAAATGAACGCAAAAAGCGAGGTATTTCCCCATGCGAATGAGAAAGAAAAAGAACCTGCTGCCGCGCATGGAGCGCTGCGCGGCGCTGCAGATCAAGGATCCCATCGCGCACCGCGGCCATTGGCGCGAGCTGATGCCGGAGGCCCGCGAGCTGCGTGTGGAGCTGGGCTGCGGCAAGGGACGCTTCACCGTGGGCACCGCCGCTGCGGAGCCCGACGTGCTGTTCGTGGCGGTGGAGATGGTGCCCGACGCGATGGTGGTCGCCATGGAGCGCTGCGCCGCCGAGGGGCTTCGGAACGTCCGCTTCATCGACGCGAACGCGAACATCCTGCCCGAGTTTTTCGCCCCGGGCGAGGTCGACCGCATCTACATCAACTTCTGCGACCCGTGGCCGACGAAGCGCCACGCCAAGCGCCGCCTGACGCACGGCAATTTCCTCAAGCTCTACCGCAAGGTACTCAAGGACGGCGGGCAGACCCATTTCAAGACGGACAACGCCCCGCTTTTCGCCTGGTCGGTGGAGGAGATCCCGCAGTTTGGCTTTGCGCTCTCCGAGGTCACGGACGATCTGCACGCGAACGGCGCCGTCGGCGTGATGACCGACTACGAGGCGAAGTTCCATGAGCTGGGCACGCCCATCCACCGTCTGGTCGCCACGATGACGCCGTGGGAGGAGCCGGAGGAAGAATAACGGCCGCGCAACGCGCGGCAACGAACAAAGGGGGTATTCTCTACCGTAGAGAATACCCCCTTTAGAACCCCAAGAGAGTGCAAGGGGCAAGCCCCTTGACCCCACATTGTCAACCCCTGCAGAAATGATACTGCACGCGCTGTGCAAAAGAGTGCGTGCAATTTCTTATTGCGGCTTTCGATTTGGGCTGCTCCTTGCGGCCGCTGCCGCTCTGCGGCGGGGGTACGGGGAGGTATTTTGCGGCGGCTTCTAAAGCGGTCAGAATTTCTTCGCGCATTTTCTCAAGCTCACCCTGCTCGAGATGGACGAGCGCAGCCGCCGCGCCCGATGCCAGCGTGATGATCTTCGTCCGGTATGGCGAGTGGGCGAAGTTACGCCCCCGCATGGCTTCCTTGGCCGCAGCCAGTGTATCCGCCAGGACCCGCGATAGAAATGCAGGGTCTTTTGTTCCCGCATTTCGGGAGAGAAACAGCAGCTTGCTGTGCATTTTCAGAAAATAAAGCTGATAGATCCCCATACTTTTCACCTCAACATCATTTTATGCGTTTTTCGCATGAAATGCAATATGCAATAACCGCATTTTTATAATGTCGTTGAGGTGATTTCATGTATCGGCGACTGCGTGATATGCGTGAGGATGCGGACAAAACGCAAGCGGAGCTTGCCGCTGTACTGAATGTCGGGCAGACGACCTATTCGCGCTATGAAAACGGTGTGCTCGACATTCCCAGCATAGCCTTGATTGCGCTTGCCCGTTATTATCAGGTCAGCACGGATTATCTGCTCGGTCTGACCGATGAGCGCAAGCCTTATCCCCCGGCAAGAAAATGACCGAAACCCCGCCGCAGAGCGGCAGCGGCCGCAAGGAGCAGCCCAAATCGAAAGCCGCGCCAAGCATTGCAGGCAGTATTTTGCACAGCGCGTGCAGTCGGCCTATTGTCAGGCTTTCTATGGCAGGGTTGAGGGGCCGCGGCCCCTCATGTGTTTTCCGACCGCTTTTGCACATACAAAAGCGGTCCCTGCGGAGCACAGGCGTGCTCTGCCCCGCGCTGCTCAGCGCGAAAAGAGGGGGTATTCTCCGCCGTAGAGAATGGCCCCTTTGTCATAAAAAAAGAGACGCCTTACAGCGTCTCTTTTCGTTTGCACTTTTTACGCGTTCTTCGCGAGGTCGCAAAGAGCGGTGAACGCGACGGCGTCGTTGATCGCCATCTCGCTGAGCATCTTGCGGTTGATCTCGATGCCCTTGACCTTCAGACCGTGCATGAAGGTGGAGTAGTTCATGCCGTTCATCTTGCAGGCGGCGGAGATGCGGGTGATCCACAGGCTGCGGAAATCTCTCTTCTTGAGCTTGCGGCCGGTATAAGCGTAGGTCAGGGACTTCATCACGGCCTGGTTGGCCATCTTGAAGTGGCGGGATTTGTTGCCCCAATAGCCCTTCGCGAGCTTCAGAGTCTTGTTTCTTCTTTTGCGCGTCATCATCGCGCCCTTAACACGTGCCATATCAGTAAGCCTCCTTAAAGCGTATCGTAATTATCTTATTTGTAGGGGATCATCTTGCGGATGGTGCCGGCAACGGTAGCGTCGGCATAGCCGCCCGCACGCAGGTGACGGGTACGCTTGGTGGGCTTCTTGGTCAGGATGTGGCTCTTGAAGGCCTTGGCCATCTTGACCTTGCCGGTCTTGGTCAGGTTGAATCTTTTCTTGGAACCGCTGTGGGTCTTCAGCTTGGGCATGGTAGTTTCTCCTTTTCGTATATTGTGTTACTTCCCGGTCTTGGGGGAAAGGAATATGGACATACTGCGTCCTTCCAGCTTGGGCTCTTTATCCAATGTCGCCACCTCGGCACACTGCTCGGCGAAGCGCACCAACAGGTCTTTGCCGATGTCGGTATGCGCCATCTCGCGGCCGCGGAAGCGGACCGAGACCTTGACGCGGTTGCCGTCGGCAAGGAACTTCTGGGCATTCTTGAGCTTTGTGTTGAAATCGCCGACATCGATGCCGGGCGACATACGGATCTCTTTGATCTCGACCACGTGCTGGTTCTTCTTCGCTTCCTTTTCGCGCTTGCCCTGTTCAAAGCGGAACTTGCCGTAGTCCATGAGCTTGCACACGGGGGGCGTAGCCTGCGGGGAGATCTTGACGAGGTCAAGCCCCTGCTCATCGGCGATCCGCTGCGCCTGGGCGGCAGACATGATGCCGAGCTGCTCACCGGTGGAACCGATCAGACGGATCTCGCTGTCTCGAATGTCCTCATTGAGCTGATGCACATCCTTGCTAATACCGAAGCACCTCCATTAAACGATTTGACCAAACAAAAACGAGCGCAGCCATGCCGCACCCGTACAACAAACGCAAAGCGCCCACGCGCTTTTTCGATCATTGACCTTCTCGCTTTCGCTAAAGGTGAGAACGGATGCTGCCGTTCTTCTTTGTTTTGCGTAGGTATGATACCACCTCCGCCGCCGTTTGTCAACGATAATTTGCGGAAAAATGCCGTGAAGAAGAAATTTTCCATTTTTCGGCCGCGCTGCGGATTTTTGCGCGCCGTGTATAGTTTTTCCGCCGCGCGGAAAAACTATCTGCCGTAGCAGAACAAAGGAAAGGAGGCGGGCACATGAAGGAGAAGAACCAGAACAAGGAGCAGAACACCAATCAGAACCAGGAGCAGAACCAGAACACCAACCAGCGCTGAGCTTGCATAAGAATGGGAAGGGGACGGCACGAGGCCGTCCCCTTCCCGCGTTTCTTCCTGCAAATCTTTTCTTGTATTTTCCGGCGAGGTTTTATATAATAGGTGCGTTATCATTCAGGAAAGGAAGCGGCGCATGACAGACGCGATCGTGCAATGGCTGCTCTCGGCGGGGGGGGGGAAATTCCTTGCGACCGTGCTCATTTCGATGCTGCCGGTCATCGAGCTGCGCGGCGGGCTGCCCGCGGGCGTGGCGATGGGGCTTCCGCTCCGCGAGGCCTTTTTCGCGGCGCTGCTCGGCAATCTGCTTCCCGTTCCGTTTATCATCCTTTTCGCGCGCAGGGGCTTTGCGTGGGTCCGCGCCCATATCCCGCGCCTCGGGCGCTGGGTCGACCGGATCGAGCGGAAGGCCTGGAGCAAGAGCGATAAGGTCGTGCGCTATCAGGCGTGGGGGCTGCTGCTCTTTGTCGCCGTGCCGCTGCCCGGCACGGGCGCGTGGACCGGCGCGCTGATCGCGGCGCTGCTCGATCTGCGGCTCAAGCTCGCCGTGCCCGCCATCACCGCCGGCGTGTTCCTTGCGGGCATCATCATTTCACTTCTCACCTACGGAGCTGCTGCGCTGCTATGAAAATTCTCGTTTTTTCCGACTCCCACGGCAATGAGGACAACATGATCCGCGCCGTGGAGCGGGAGCGCCCCTTTACGCTCGACGCCATCGTACACCTCGGCGACGGCTGGCGCGACGCAGAGGCGCTGCACCGCCTGTATCCCCGCATCCCGCTCGAGCAGGTGCCGGGCAACTGCGACCTCGGCCGCTTTGAGGAGCGCGAGCGCGTCGTCTTCTTCGGCGACTGCCGCGTGCTGCTCTGCCACGGGCATACGCTGGGCGTGAAGTCCTCGCTGCTGCGCGCGTCCTACGAGGCGCGAGAGCGCGGCGCGCAGGCGCTGCTCTACGGGCACACGCACATCCCGCACATCGACTACCACGATGGGCTGTGGCTCGTCAATCCCGGCAGCATCGGTGACCATCGCCGCCCGTCCTACGGGGTGCTGACGGTCGAGGGGGACAAGCTCTCCCCCGCAAATTTTACTTTGGAATAAAAATAAATCAGGAGATGATCTTACCATGCCCTCCGAACCCTTGATCGCGCTTGCGCTGAGCCTGCTCATCAGTCTTGCTCCCTTTCTGCCGGCGGCGGAAAAGTCCGCGCCCGAGGAGGAGCCCGCCCGCGTCGTTGAGGAGCAGCCCGCCCTCAGCGCGGAGCAGCTTGCCGCGCTCGCGCAGACGCCCGCCTCGTGGTTCGACGAGCCGGCCCTGCTGGACGCGCTGTCGAAGCTGCCGCACTACGACGAGACCCGCGCGCAGCGTTACCTTGCCTACCGCACCGGCGGCGTCTGGACGCTCGAGCAGGTGCTGCGCATCGTGAACACGGACAACGATCTGCCGCGCTTTACCGCTGCGGTGGATGCGGACCCGGACGACGGCGATCTCATTCTGGTCAACAAATACAGCCGTCTCGCGAGCGACTATGTGCCGGAGGACCTTGTGACGGTCGAGCCCGCCTACTCCAACGGCGGCAAGCTCAAGAGCGAGGTCAACGATGCCTTCTGCGACCTGGTCGAGGCCATGTGGGCGGAGACCGGGCTGCACCTTGTCAACGCCTCGCCCTACCGCAGCTACCAGACGCAGAAGAACCTCTACGCCCGCTACCGCACACAGTACAGCGAGGCGACGACCGACCGCTTCTCCGCCCGCGCGGGCTACAGCGAGCATCAGACCGGTCTTGCACTGGACGTCATCGCTCCCGGCGGCACGCTCAACGGCTTCAAGAACACGCAGCAGTTTGTCTGGATGCGCGACAACGCCCACCGCTTCGGCTTCATCCTGCGCTACGGCGACGGCATGGAGTACATCACCGGCTACAAGTTCGAGCCCTGGCACTACCGCTATGTCGGCGTCGACGCCGCGACGTTCATCTATGAAAACGATCTCACGTTCGAGGAATACTACGCCTATTATGTAAAAAAATAAGCCGCCCTCCGGCAGCTTTACGGCAAAAAAGAAACAGCCCTTGACCGCTTTTTCTCTCGCGCGGTCAAGGGCTATTTCTCTGCGCTCTTATTATCTAACATCCTTGGTTACCTCTCTTTCTGCAAAGTCGGCGGCACCGGATAACGCTTGCACATGGTGTCACTCTCGCTCTATATCAACACCGCAGGAGGCGGTGAACTCCGTTTATGACGTTTCAACATTCGAGAGTGCCGGGACCGGTCGTCGGTGCCTTCGGGATCAGCTGTACATTGGACTCACCCTTTCTTGAGGTGCTTTTACTATAGCACATCTCCGCGCCCCGCACAAGCCGCCGAACGCACGAAAAAGGCAGGGAGAAAACTGTGCAGGGCTCTGAACTTTTCGCTTTCGCGCAGTTTTGTGTTGACACAGTAAACCGCGAAATGATATAGTGTAAGTGTTGTGGGGCCTTTTCCCCGT
>OLSX01002327.1_pt1 | contig 16939 bp, 17 predicted proteins | sample 1673141 | NCBI WGS metagenome assembly OLSX01 (sample SAMEA3136759, study PRJEB25190) | human gut metagenome | biome: human gut; feature: human-associated habitat; material: faeces | place: Austria | collected 2013
TATGACGCTCCTACAATATATCGCAAGGCTCTTAGGGCTGGTCAGGTAAAAAGCAATACACCAAGGGGCGGCTGAATGCCGCCCCTTTTACCTGCCGCGAATTATTGCATATAAAAAAAGAGGCTCGCACACCGCGAGCCTATCGCCTTCACCCTCCGCACTTTTCCTTGCCCGGGGCGGCCGTAAGCCCTATCAGGGAGCCTATCATGCCTCCGTACACCGTGGCGGAGAGTGGGTCGGCTGCTATCATTCAGGTGCCGCCGAGACACCCTATAAAGCGGTAATATAAAAACCCGCAAAGCGCGCCTGACAGGGTAAAGCCTATAACGAGGGCATAGCCCAGCCGGCGCTGGCGGCGCTTATCCGCGTTTTGCCTGTTTTCCATATCCTAATCCTTTCAGCCTGATATAATTACTGCCGGCTCAAGGCAGGGCCGGCAGCGGTGGGGGTCATTCAAACAGGTAGGAGAGGTAGCCGTAGCCCTCCTCCTCCAGCTTTGCCAAGGGGACGAACCTCAGCGACGCGCTGTTTATGCAGTAGCGGACGCCGTTGGGCGATTCGGGGTCCCCCGTAAACACGTGGCCGAGGTGCGAGTCGCCTGCGCGGCTCCTTACCTCCGTGCGGCGCATACCGTGGCTGTTGTCCTCCAGCTCCACCACCGAGGGCCCCTCGATGGGCTTTGAGAAGGCGGGCCAGCCGCAGCCGCTCTCGAACTTATCCGTTGAGGAAAACAGCGGCTCGCCGGTAACTATGTCCACGTATATGCCCTTTTCGAACTTATCCCAGAACTCGTTTGCAAAGGGGGCCTCCGTGCCGCTCTCCTGCGTTACCTTGTACTGCTCCGCGGTGAGCTTATCCCGTATGGCCTCCGCCGCGGGCTTGGCGTAGTCGCCGGGGTCGATCCTGAGCCTTGAGAAAAGCTCTATCTCGTCCCGCGGTATGTGGCAGTAGCCCATGGGGTTTTTTTCGAGGTAGTTCTGGTGGTATTCCTCGGCGGGGTAGTAGTTGACCAGAGGGCCTATCTCCACCTCGAACCGCTTGCTGCGCCCCCGCTCTATGGCGGCTATGCGCTCCACCGTCTCCTTCGCCTCGTCGTTGGTATAGTATACCCCCGTCTGATACTGGCTGCCCACGTCGTTGCCCTGCCTGTTGGCTACCGTTGGGTCTATAACGTAAAAGTAGGCCAGCAGCAGCGCGTCCAGGCTTACCTCGTCCGGGTCGTAGGTGACCTTTACCGTTTCGCGGAAGCCCGTCCTGCCGCCGGTTATTATGCTGTATTTGGCGTCGCTTTTGCCCGTGCCGTTGGCATAGCCGCTCTCTGCGTCTATGACGCCGGGTATGGACTGCATGAGCATCTCCAGGCCCCAAAAGCAGCCGCCCGCCAGATATATGGTGTTTTTTTCATCGGAGAAATCCATCTTTTCCCGCTGCATCTGCGCCTCCGCTCCGTTTGTTTCAGCCTTTATAGAAGGGGCGGCCCTGCAGCCGCTTATGAGCAGCGCAAGGGCCAGCGTCCCTAAAAATATCCTTTTCATGCCTGCCGCCGCTTATCTTCCCGGCCTAACCGCAGCAGCCGAAGGACAGCGCAACGTCAATGTCTGGCGCCCCGCAGGAGGAGCCGGCCTCGGGTGCGCCGCAGGAGGGCCCTATAGCGGCCGCGGCCTCCTTCATCTCGGAGCCTTCCTCGGCCTTTTCCTCCATCATATCCTTTTTCGCGCACATGCACTTATCGGTACACATGCCGTCCTTCATGCAGCCGCCCTCGACGCACATGCACTTATCGGTACACATGCCGTCCTTCATGCACATGCAGCCGTCCTTTTCCTTGCAGGCGCCGTCCATCATGCACTTGCTGCTATCGCCGCACATGCAGGCCTCGCCCATCATCTCGTCCTTCTTTTCCATAGCCTCCTCCGCCATGGCGTCCTTCTCCATGGAATCCTTTTCCGTTTCCTCCGCCTTCATCATGTCGTCCTTGGGCATCTCATCCTTCTTCATCTCCTGCGCGCAGGCGGTGAAGGCAAGGGCCAGCATCATGGCGACTACAACAGCTATAAGTTTTTTCATTTTAATTTTCCTCCTTGGTCTTTGTGTTATTCATTCCCGCGCCGAAGCTGCAGCGATAGCGTATGGCGTCGGTGGGGCAGGCTTTTATGCAGACGCCGCAGCGTATGCATTCGGTGTGGTTGGGGGTTTTCGTTATGTCAACATCCATGCCGCACACTCTGGCGCATTTTCCGCAGGATATGCACCTGTCCTTGTTGACCCGCATATCCAGCAGCGAAACGCTGTTGAACAGGGAGTAGAACGCGCCCAGCGGACACAGCCACTTGCAGAAGGGGCGGTAGAACACCGCGCTCAGCGCGACCACCGCAAGGAGCAGCGCAGCCTTCCAGCGGAAGAGGCTGCTGAGGGCCGCCCGTATGCCGCTGTCCGCAAGGGAAAGGGGGATAACTCCCTGTGGGCAGAGGTACTTGCAAAAATACGGCGGGCCCAAGCCAAAGCTGTCCCTGAGCAGCGCAGGCAGCAGCACTACCGCAATGACGAGAACGGCGTACTTGAGATAGCGCAGCGGCTTTAAGCGGCGGGTAGAGAGCTTTTTCACGGGGAGCTTATTGATAAGATCCTGAAACCACCCGAAGGGGCACAGGAAGCCGCATATAAGCCTGCCCAACAGTACGCCGAGGAATATCAGCATACCGGCGACATAATAGGAAAACCTGAACTTCGAGGAGCCTGCTACCGCCTGAAACGACCCTATCGGGCATGCGCCACCTGCCGCCGGGCAGGAGTAGCAGTTGAGCCCCGGCACGCACACGTATTTCCCCTTGCCCTGATATATCGCCCCTTTGACGAAGTTTGGCAGATGAGGGTTTGTGAGCAGCGTCGCTCCGGCCTGTAAAAAGCTCCTGAAACGGGATAGAAACAGGGAAACGCTCTTTTCTCTTTCCTGCTTAGCCAATGCCAACACACTCCAGACATATCCGTATTGCCTTGGCCAGCACTGTATCCGCCTCTCCCCGCAGCGCGCCGTATGCGGTAAATATTGCGGCGGCGGCGAGCAGCATGAGCTGCACCTTTGCCTTGTGTTTCATAAAAAAGCTCATATCGATCCTTCCTTTCCCGTTCATGGACAATATAATACCGCAAAGGGCATAAACTTATCGTTAAAACGATGAAATTTTATAAGAATTTTATCATAATAAAATCCTTGTAAAATAACAATACGCACAGATGCGCCCCGCCGGCATAAAAAAGGGGCGGCCTTATGCCGCCCGCCTAACACGGATTTTATGCCCAAGGGGATATTATCATATAAAAGCAGCGGGGTCGGCAAGCCGCGCCGCTATCTCCGCCGGGCGAAGCTGCCGGCCTATGAATACGCACTGCGGCTCCGTGCTTACGCCGTCGGCTCCGGTTATGCTGTAAAGGCCGTCCGCAAGGTCGAAGCGAACATAGCCGCCGCCCGTTTCCAATATGCCCTTGGCCCGCACTATGCCGCCGTACCGTCCCCGCAGCGCGTCCTCCAGCAGCATTATAAGCTCCGGCACGCTCATGGGCGCGGGGCTGCGGAAGGAGCATTCCTCGGGAAGCTGCGCTGCCTGGCCCGTTAATGGCATATCGCCGAGTATATCTGCGGATAGGGCGAGGCAATCCTGCCGCCCGGCATATCCCACGGGCCGCCGTCCAAATTTTGAAATATCATAGCTGTATTTTTTCGATAAGCGGGCGGGCCGGCTTTCCGCGCCGATCAGCCCCAGCCACCATTCCTCGCCCATGCGGGAATAATGCTCCGCAGCCACGCGGGCGGAGGGCGCTGTTTTGAGTAGCTTCTCCTTTGCAAGGCGGAGTGCGCTAGGATCCTCGTTTTCGCATTTTGAAAATATTATCTGCCCCGCCGCCTTGAGCTGGTCGGCGTAAATATCGCCGAAGCAGGCCATGCTTTGGTCTATACCCCGGGGCGAAACGAGCGTCACCGGGGGAAGCAGGGATATGTCGCCGTAGGTTATCCTGGAAAGGTTGTCTATTATGCGGGAAAGCAGCGCTGCGCCGGTGGGCTCAACTATCAAAAAAGCGGGGGAGAGCGCCGAGGCTATCGTCAGCACGGAGTTGGCGAAGCCCTCCCGCACGGTGCAGCAAACGCAGCCCTCCATAAGCTCCAGCACGCTTATATCGCCGGAGGAGGAAAGCTCGCCCTTGTCTATGTCGGTGTCGCCGTATTCGTTTTCAAGTACTACTATGTCTTGCCCCGTGCGGCGTATCAGCTCCTTTATGAAGGTGGTCTTGCCCGCACCGAGGAACCCTGAAACTATGAGTATCTTCATTCTTTTTTTAGCGTTTTTCCCGCTAGGGGGAAGCGGGCAGGGGGAAGCCCCAAAGCCCGCTCAGCATTGCGTTATACCAGCCTTACGACGGGCTTTATGAGCTCCGCCGGCTTGTCCTTCATAAGCTGGAGAGCCTCGGGTATGTGCTCCCAGCCGTCGAATACGTGGGTCGCCATGGGGCTTACATCCAGCCTGCCGGAGGCGACGAGGGAGCCTAACTTCTCCATCCTGAGCCTGCCGCCGGGCATAAGGCCGCCCTGTATCTGCTTGTGGCCCATGCCTACGCCCCATTCAACGCGGGGTATCTTTACATAGTCCCCGCTGCCCAGGTAATTTACAGAGCCTATCTTTCCGCCGGGCTTAAGCGAGGCCACGGCGGACTCAAAGGTATCCACGGTGCCGCCGGCGATTATCACCTTATCGACGCCCTTGCCGCCGGTGAGCTCCAAGGCCTGCTTTTCTATCGAGCCGTTCTTGTAGCTTATGAAGTCCGATGCGCCGTACAGCTTCGCCACCTCCACGCACTTGGGGCGGGTACCCACGGCGATTATGCGGGAAGCGCCCCGAAGGTTAGCGCCCGCCACGGACATGAGGCCAACGGGGCCTATGCCTATTACTAAAACGGTATCGCCGAATTGCACGTCGGCAAGCTCTGCGCCGTGCAGGCCGGTGGGCACCATATCCGAAAGCATGCAGGCGTCCACTATATCCATTCCCTCGGGTATGAGCGCAAGGTTGCCGTCCGCGTCGTTCACATGGAAGAACTCGGAGAAAACGCCGTCCTTGATGTTGGAAAACTTCCAGCCCGCCAGCATGCCGCCGGAATGCATGGCGTAGCCCGCCTGGGCCTCAAGGGAGCTCCAGTTCGGCGTTATGGCGGGTACCAGCACCCTGTCGCCGGGCTTGAAGTCCTTTACCTCTGAGCCGACCTCGACCACCTCGGCGCAGCCCTCGTGTCCTAATATCATGTTGTGTCGCTCGCCCACGGCGCCCTCCCATACGGTATGCACGTCAGAGGTGCATATTGCTATGGCAAGGGGCCTGCATATCGCATCATTCGGGCCGCATACCGGCCTGTCCTTCTCTATCCAGCCTACTTCGCCGATCCTTAACATGGCAAAACCCTTCATAAATAAACCGTTCCTCCTGATTATGATTTGGGCATACACCCTATGTGTGAAAATATTATCATAATGGATATAAGATTGCGGTTAAGAAAGGGCGGCAAGCGGGAAATACAATAAAAAACGGCAGCATTGCCGGAAAGGAGCCTTATATGCAAGCAGCAAGGATAGACAGGTATATAAAGAAGCAGGAGGGGCTTGACAGCCTCACGCGGGAGGATATAGAACGGATACAGTTGGAAAAGCTCAACCGCCTCCTTGGGGCGCAAAGGCTCAGGAACGGCTTTTATAAAGACCTGCCGGGGGGGCTGGGCAGCCTTGGGGAGCTGAAGGAGTTACCCTTTACCACGGGGAGGGACGTTGCGGAAAACGCCGCCGGCATGCTTATGACATCCCAAGCCGATATACGCAAGATAATAACTGAGCACACCAGCGGCACCACTGGCAGGGCAAAGCGCGTATTTTACAGCGAGGGGGACTGCGAGGATACGATAGGGCTTTTTATGGCGGGGCTGGGCGAAATGACAGGAGCGGGCGGCAGGGTGATGATATGCATGCCCTTTTCCGGGCCGGGAAGCCTCGGCGAGCTTATAGCGGAGGCGATAAGAAGGATTGGAGGAAGCCCAATCAGGGCGGGGGCGGGCTTAAGCTATGGCGCCATGAAGGAGATAATGGAGCGGCACAGGCCGGATTCCTGCGTGGCCATGCCGGTGCAGCTTCTTTCCACCCTTAGGGTATGCGGCAGGGGAACCCTTAGGAGCGCGCTGGTCAGCGGGGATAGCTGCCCAGCCCCGATAGCGGAGATGATAGAGGGTATATTGGGCTCGAGGCTTTTTCACCACTACGGCACACGGGAGATGGGCCTTGGTGGCGCGGTCACCTGCCCCGCCCATGAGGGCATGCATATAAGGGAGAACCACGTCATTGCAGAGATAATAGACGATGGGGGCAGGCCCGCCGCCTTGGGAAGCCCGGGAGAACTGGTGATAACCACCATAGGGATGGAGGCCATGCCCCTCATAAGGTACAGGACGGGGGACAGGGCGAGGCTCATGGAGGGCCGCTGTCCCTGCAGCAGCAGCCTTATGCGGCTGGATACGGATATATCGAGGCTCGCGGGAGGGGATGCGGCCAGCAGCGCGGTGCTGAAGAACGATAGGATAGCGGATTACGGGCCGGAAAAAGACGGGGACGGCATAAGGGTGCTTACCATCGGCAGGTATGACTGCGCCAAATTTATCAAGGGAATATTCGGGCGGCAGATCGAGGTGACGGCAAGGCCGGTCACAATGGAGGACGCCCCTATGTACGCCGGAAAGCGCGCGCCCCTGGCATAGCCCTGCGAAAACCCGATTCAGCAAGGCAATTTGGCGGATTTTCCCTTGCAAAGGCGGGATACTTAACACAGATTTTATGCTGCATTTAATATAATTAAATAGCGAATATGAAGGCGGTATATACAAAAGTTTCATTTCTGTCCTGCATAGCTGTTCTGTTATAGGTGATGAGACATTATACGAAAAACGGGAGCGATAACTGCCGCTGAGGGCAAATTGAACGACCACGAAAGGAGACTGGTACTATGATACGGAAAAAACTTGTTATCAATGGGGTGGCGCGGGACCTCGTGCTGGACGGGAGCGAGACCCTCGCAAAGCTGCTCCGTGAAAGATTGCTGCTGACGGGCTGCAAAATCGGCTGCGGAGAGGGGCACTGCGGAGCCTGCAACGTCATAGTGGACGGAAAGGTGACCCGTTCCTGCGTGACTAAGGTGACGAGGCTTAAGGACAACGCGGAAATAACTACGATAGAGGGAATAGGCACGCTGCACGACATGCACCCGCTTCAGGTCGCGTGGATGGCAAACGGCTGTGCCCAGTGCGGCTTCTGTGCGCCCGGATTTATAATGAGCGGCATCGCGCTGCTCAACGGAAATTGCAGCCCGACGCGCAAGGAGGTAAGGGACTGGTTCGATAAAAACCGGAACCTGTGCCGCTGCGCCGGCTATAAGCCCATGATAGACGCGGTGATGGATGCGGCAAAGGTAATGCGCGGCGAGCTTACCAAGGAGGACCTGGTATTCAAGCCGGAGGGAGACAGCATAAAGGGCACAAGGTACATACGCCCCTCCGCCGCACAGAAGGTCACGGGAAGCTGGGATTTCGGCGCGGACGACGCGCTGAAACTGCCCGAGGGCACGCTGCGGCTCGCCCTGACCCAGGCTAAGGTATCCCACGCCAACATAAAGGGCATAGACACCTCCGAGGCGGAAAAGATGCCCGGCGTATTCAAGGTCATAACTTACAAGGACATACTGGAGGCCGGCGGTACCAACCAGATAAACGGCCTCGTCATGCTTCCCAAGCACAACAAGAACGACGGCTTTGACAGGCCGGTGCTTTGCCGGGATAAGATATTCCAGTTCGGCGACGCCATAGCCATAGTCGCGGCGGAGACGGAGGAGCAGGCAAGGGCGGCGGCGGAGGCTGTTAAGGTCGATATAGAGGAGCTGCCGGCCTACATGAACGCAATAGACGCCATGGCCCCCGACGCCATAGAGATACACCCCGGTACCCCGAACGTGTTCTTTGAGACGAACTGCATAAAGGGCGGGGATTTCGACTGGGACAGCATACCCGATTCGCAGCAGGTGGAGATAGAGAGCTACTGCTCCCGCCAGCCGCACCTGCACCTTGAGCCGGACTGCGGCTATGCCTACATAGACGAGGACGGGATGCTCACCATACACTCCAAGTCCATAGGCATACATCTTCACATGCCAATGATAGCGGGCGGCATAGGTGTACCAATGGAAAAGCTGCGTATGATACAGAACCATGCGGGAGGCACCTTCGGGTATAAGTTCTCGCCCACCAACGAGGCCATACTCGGCGCCGCTGCGCTGATATGCAAACGGCCCGTATCCCTGGTGTTCAACATGTATCAAAACATAACCTACACCGGAAAGCGCTCCCCCGCCTTCATGCACGTTAAGCTGGCGGCGGACGAGAAGGGCAAGCTGCTGGCCCTCTGGGGCGATAATTTCATAGACCACGGCCCGTATTCCGAGTTTGGAGACCTGCTCACCATGCGCTTGAGCCAATTCACCGGCGCGGGCTACGGCATAGGCTCCATACGCAACAGGAGTCGCACGGTATTCACAAACCACGCATGGGGCTCCGCCTTCCGCGCCTACGGCTCGCCGCAGTCCTTCATGGGCTCGGAAATAGCCATAGACTGCCTCGCCGCAAAGATGGGCATAGACCCCTTTGAGATGAGGGCTATGAACTGCTATAAGGAGTCCGAGGGCACCACCATACCCACAGGCTTCCCGCCAGATGTATACTGCGAGGAGGCGCTCTTTGAAAAGGCGCGCCCGCTGTATGAGGCGGGCAAAAAGAGGGTAGCGGAGAAGAACGCCGGGTCTGACGGGCGGTATAAGTACGGCATAGGCGTTTCGCTCGGCGTATACGGCTGCGGTCTGGACGGCGTTGACGCCTCCTCCGCGCAGGCCGAGCTCAACCCCGACGGCACGGTAAGCATATACACCTGCTGGGAGGATCACGGACAGGGCGCGGATATGGGCGCGCTGGTATCCGCCCACGAGACGCTGAGACAGGCCGGCATAAGGCCGGAGCAGATACGCCTCGTAATGAACGACACAAAGATATGCCCCAATTCCGGGCCCGCCGGCGGCTCCCGCTCCCAGGTGATGACGGGCAACGCCTGCCGTCTCGCCGCGGAGAACCTTCTCGCCGCAATGCGCAAGGAGGACGGAAGCTACCGCACATACGACGAGATGAAGGCGGAGGGTATAGAGACCAAGGTGGACGGCAACTGGACCACCACATACTGCGCCGATCACCCCGTGGATCAGGACACCGCCCAGGGCGAGCCCTTCGCAACGTATATGTACAGCATATTCCTGCCGGAGGTGGTGGTGGATACCGAGACGGGCAAGGTAAAGGTGGAGAAGTTCACCTGCGTGGGCGACGTCGGAACCATAATGAACCGGCTGTTGGTGGAGGGCAACTTCTACGGCGGCCTAATACAGGGCGTCGGCCTTGCGCTCAGCGAGGACTTCGACGACCTCGAGAGGGAGACGACGCTGCTCCGCTGCGGCATACCCTACCCCAACGACGCGCCGGACGATATTGAGCTTCACTTCAACGAGACATACAGGCCATACGGCCCCTACGGCGCAGCGGGCTGCGGCGAAGCCCCGCTAACGGCGCCCCATCCCGCTATACTCAACGCCATATACAACGCCACCGGCGCGCGCATCACGAAGGTGCCGGCAAGACCCGAGAGGGTGATGGAGTCGCTCAGGGAGCTTGAAGGATAGCACGGCAGCTTTTTAAGGAGGGAGGCAGGGACGGTATATGACGCGTATAGACGAAAGAGTCTCTACCCATGTATACAAGGTCAAGCGCATATCCAAGGAGGAGATGGAGAGCATCGCCGGAGTGTGCGTATACGATCAGCCTCCCTTCTGCAACGCCGCCTGCCCGCTTAAGCTGGACGTAAAGGCCATGCTTAAGGCGGCGGCGGAGAACGACTTTAAAAAGGCGTTTAAAATTTATGAGAGCATAGCGCCCTTCCCGCTGATACTGTCGGCGGGCTGCGGTGCGCCCTGCGAGGAAAAGTGCAGGCTCTGCGAGCTCGGCGATGGCATAGCCATAGGGGACATAGAGCGCGCCGTGGCCTTATCCGGAGGCGCCGGGGAAAAGCGCAGCATATTCCGCGTCAGGAAAAAGAAAAAGGCGGCTGTGTTCGGCTCCGGCCTGTTTGCGCTGCTGCTTGCGGGGGAGCTGGAAAAAAAGGGGTATCCGGTAACGGCGATATGCGGCGAGGCGGACGAGGAGGAATACCTTAGGGTCGCCGCCGGGTTTTTGCGGGAGGACGACTTTTATACGGAGCTTAAAAGGCTCAGGGGCAAGGATATCGCCTTTGAATTTAACGCCGAGATGACAAGAGAGCTTTTTGAGGAAAAAAGAGGCGGCTTTGATGTGCTTTGCGCGTCCGAAAAAGCCGCCCTTGACATATTTCCCGGCGCCGTACGGGACGAAGGCATAATGCTCATGGAAAGTGAGGGGCTTTTGACCGGCGGCGGAGAGACTGTGCTGGAGGCGGCGCTTGGGGCAAGGAAGGCGGCGCTTACGGCGGACAGGCTCGCCCAGGGCATAGACCCGCGCAGCGCGAGAGGGGAGGAGGGGCCGGTCACATCACGGCTGTATACCAACCCCGACCTGGCAAGGGGGCTGATCAGGATAAAGGGCTGCGAAAGCGGCTATACGAGGGAGCAGGCGGCTGAGGAGGCTGGCAGGTGTATGCAGTGCCACTGCGACGAGTGCCTGCGCCTATCTTCGCCGCTTCAACAAGCACCCCGGCCTGCTGAGTCGGGAGATATACAACAATACGCAGATAATAATGGGGGACCACCCGCTCAACAGGGCGATGAACGCCTGCGCGCTGTGCGGGCAATGCACTGTCACCTGTCCCCACGGGTTCGATATGGCCCATGTATGCAGGACGGCGCGGGAAAACATGGTGGATACGGACAAGATGCCGCTGGCGGCCCATGAATTTGCGCTGCTGGATATGCTTTTTTCCAACGGAGAGGCATATCTTTGCAGAAAGCAGCCCGGGCACAGCCATTGCAGATACGTGTTCTTTCCCGGCTGCCAGGCGGCGGCGATAGCGCCGGAGGCGGTAATCGCCGCATACGAGGATCTCTGCACCCGGCTGAAGGGGGGCGTGGCGCTTATGCTCGGATGCTGCGGGGCGATAGCACACTGGGCGGGAAGGGGCGAGATGTACGGCGAGGTCAGGGATAAGATAGCGGCGGAGCTTGCCGCACTGGAGGATCCCGTGATAATAGCCGGCTGCCCAAGCTGCATGAAGCTGCTCTCGGAGCAGGATATGGCTGAGACGGTAGGTATATGGACGGTGCTGAGGGACAGGGGACTGCCGGACGGGGCGCGGGGCGGTGGACGAGCCGTGCTCCACGATGCCTGCGGCGCGCGGGGGTATCCGGAGACCCGGTCAGCCGTGCGGCATATCATGGAGGAGCTGGGCTATCAGCTCATCGAGGAGGAATATTCCGGCGACAGCACCCAATGCTGCGGCTATGGCGGGCTTACCGCCTATGCGGACAGGGAGACGGCGGGCGACATGGCGAAAAGCTGCCTGAAAACGCCGGGTGCGCAGTATGTGAGCTACTGCATGGCCTGCCGCGACCGCTTTGCGCGGGAGGGCGCCGATTCGCGGCACATACTCGAGCTGGTGTACGGAATAGACGCCGGCGCGCCGCCGGATATAAGCAAAAAAAGACACAACAGGCTTACGCTTAAAAACAGGCTGTTAAGCGAGCTTTGGGGCGAGGAGGGAGAAAGCACGGAAAGGCCGTATAGGGTGGATTTTACGCAGGAAGCGCTAGAAATGATGGACGAGCGCATGATACTGGAAACGGATATATACAACGTGCTGGATTATATGCTAAAGAGCGGGGAGACCGTAGAGGACGCCGAAAGCGGCATGCTCATAGCACGAAAGCGCTGCGGCAACGTGACCTTCTGGACGGCGTATACGGAAACCGCGGAGGGCTATACCGTGCATAGGGCATACAGCCACAGGATGACGGTGGAAAAGAGGAATTAAGGGGGGGCGGCATGGAGAAGAAAGCCTATTACAGCATAGACCCCGGGGGAAAGCTCAAATGCAGAAAGTGCAACGTCCCGCTGGAAAAGGGCCGGGCGAGGTTCATGTATCTGGACAACGGCTTTCCCGTGGAGCTGCCGCTCTGCCCCATGTGCGGCTTCGTATACGTTCCGGAGGAGCTTGCCGTCGGCAAGGTGCTGGCGGTGGAAAAGGCGTTAGAGGACAAATAGAAGGGAGATAACCCATGAATGGACATCTCGGAGGCACACAAAACACGCTGCACATTATAGCGCTGTCAAGGCTCGCCCCGCCCGCTAAGATACTCGACATGGGTGCAGGGGCGGGAGAAACCGTGGGGCTGCTGCGGGATATGGGCTACGACGCCCGGGGCATAGATATAAGGCCGGGCAGCGATATGGTCGAGAAGGGGGATTTCCTCCGCTGCCCTTATCCCGATGCGGCCTTTGACGGCATAATAAGCCAATGCGCTTTTTTTGTGGGCGGCGACGTGAGCGGGGCGTTTTCGGAGGCATACCGCCTGCTCAAGGGCGGCGGCGTGCTCATGCTTACCGACGTGTGCTTTGAGGACGTGGAAGGCATAGCGGGCAAAACGGGCTTTGCGGTAATGCACAGCGAGGATATGACCGCAAGGTGGCAGGAGTACTATATAGACGCGGTATGGCGCGGCGAGGAATGCCGCCATGAGCAAAGGGGCAAGTGCGAATACCGTATGCTTATATGCGGAAAGGAGTAGGCATGGAATTGCTGGAAAGGGTGGTGGAGCTTAGCCTTGAGGGCTACTGCTGCTCACAGGTGATGGCGCTGCTGCTGCTGGAACTGCTGGGCGAGGAGGACGACGGCTTCGTTCGGGCGATGGGCGGGCTTATAAACGGCGGCGGCTACTCCGGCGGGGACTGCGGCTGCATGAGCGGCGGCGCCTGCCTTATATCCTATATAACAGGCAAGGGCGGGGAAAACGACGCCGATCTTCCCGGGCACGTTTCCGCGCTGTGCCATTTTACGCACTGGTTCGCAGAGGAAATGAAGGAGCGGTACGGCGGCACGGACTGCGGGGAAATACTCGGCGGCGACCAGCGCCGCAAGATGGAGCGCTGCCCGGAGATAATGGCGCTGTCCTTTGAGAAGTGCATAGAGATACTGTCGGGGAAGGGGCTTATATGATGGGCTTTGGAAGGACGAAAAGCGTATGCCCGGTGTGCTTAAGGGTGCTGGAGGCCCAAAAAACGGTGGGCGAGCACGGTATATATCTCAACAAGACCTGCCCTGAGCACGGGGCTTTTTCCGCGCTTATATGGGAGGGGAGCATAAAGGAGTATTTCATGTGGAACGGCGAAAGCTCCGCCATCGACCCGCCGGTGAACGGCAAAGAGCCGCAAAGGGGCTGCCCCAACGACTGCGGGCTGTGCTCCGCGCACCTTAGAAAGGGCTGCTGTATGCTGCTGGAGCTCACCAGGCGCTGCAATCTGGAATGTCCCGTCTGCTATGCGTCGGCGGGGAAGTGCGGCGATGACCCGAATATCGAGGATATAGAGCGGCAGTACGACTTTCTCATGGCGCACGGCGGACCCTTCAACATACAGCTATCCGGCGGGGAGCCGACCCTGCGTGAGGACCTGCCTGAGATAATATGGCTGGGCAGGCAAAAGGGCTTTACCTTCTTCCAGCTAAACACCAACGGCATACGCCTCGCGGCGGAGCCGGACTATGCAAAAAGCCTTAAGGCTGCGGGGCTAAATACGGTGTTTTTACAGTTCGACGGCATGAGCGACGCCGTATATGAAGCTCTGCGGGGCAGGCCACTCCTAAGGGAAAAGCTCGCCGCAATAGAAAGCTGCGCCGCAGCGGGCTTGGGAATAGTGCTGGTGCCGGTGATAGCCCCCGGGGTGAACGAGGAGGAAGCAGGCGGCATACTGCGCCTCGCCATGACCCGCATGCCGTATGTGCGGGGGGTGCATTTTCAGCCGTTGAGCTATTTCGGTCGCTGCGCCCTGAAAAGGGCGGAAAGGCCTGTCACCATACCCCGCATGCTGCGGCTCATAGAGAAACAGACAGAGGGAATGATGAAGTACGCCGATTTTTGCGGCGGTGGTGCGGAAAGCCCATACTGCTCCTTCCACGCAAGCTATATGCGCCGCGGGGACGGCTCGCTGCGGCTGCTGGGCAGGCGCGGCGGCTCCTGCTGCACCACCTCGGACGATTCCAGAAGCTCCGTCGCCGGACAGTGGAGCTGGGCGGAGGGGGATACGGAAGCCGCGCAGAAAAAAAACGGGGCGGAGACCGCCTCGCTTGATGAATTTTTAGAATATGCCCGGCGAAATACCTTCGCCGTTTCAGGAATGGTGTTTCAGGACGCTTATGACCTCGACCTTGAAAGGCTCATGCGATGCCATATCTGCGAGGTGGATCCCAGGCACGGCATGGTTCCCTTCTGCGCCTATAACCTCACCGATCCGGAGGGCTTGGCGCTGTACAGGGAGCCGTAGCCGGTATGCTTACATTCCCGCGTCCTTTTCTATGACCTCATTTATCAGCTCCCACAGGGAAGCAAGCTGCTTTTTGCTCGTGATCGCGCCGACTATGGGCTGGCCGACTATGTTGCCGTTCCTGTCCACCACATAGGTCGTCGGGTAGGCGTATACGCTGGTGGTGAGCCGGCCCGCCTCGCCATCGGAGGCAAAATATACGTTGCGGTACGTTGCGCCCGCCTTGGACAGCACGTCCTTTGCCTCGGCTACCTCCTTTTCGCCGCCATCCAGCGTAAAGGAATTTATGCCGATGAGCTCGCCGCCCTTTTCGGCGAGCTCGCCGTTCAGAGCCTCCAGCTCGTCAAGCTCGGATACGCAGGGGCTGCAGGTCGTGAACCAGAAGTTGACGACGGTTACGGCGTTGCCGGAGAAAAGCTCGCTGCTCTTTACGTCATTGCCATCCAGATCCTTGCCTTCAAAGGCGGGGAAGGTCTGCATGCTGCCGTCTGCGGGCATGCCCATTGCGCTGTCCAGGGCTTTTTGAGCTGCTGCGGGATATTTTTCCTCCAGCGCGATCAGCTTGTTCTCAATATCGCGTACCTTTTCCGCTTCCTTCTGAAGCAGGCTAAGCTCGTCAGCCGTAAACTGGTCCTTGGTGGAATCTATGGTCTTCAGGAGAAAGTCGCCGTAGTTTTTGCCGTCCTCCTGCAGGGTCATGCCCTTATCCGCCGCCATGAATACCTTTTCCCAGAGCGCGCTGTTTTGGGAGAGTATATCCTGCTCCTGCTTCATGAGCTCGCGGAATTCGTTTACCGCCTTTTCCTCGCCGTCTGCGCCGCATGCGGCAAGCACAAGCGCCAGAACCAGCGCCGCCATGATATAAACTGCCTTTTTGAGTTTCACTTCTATTTCCTCCTTGAGTTTTGTCTATATCGCCAGAACAGAATACACCCTGCGATATAAAGCCTCTGTTAAGAAACAAAACTTACCCGCATATTATACCACAGCGAAAGGAAAAGTTAACAGCGCGGACATATTTCTTACTTCCAGGCAAAGGTTGCAAGGCCGTAGATGTATATCACCGCCACGGCGATGGGCACTACATACTGGCATATTGGCCTCATCCAGTTCTTTACCTTCAGGCCGCTGCCGGAGTTGGCCTCCTGAACGAAGTTGTCCCAGCCCCAGCCGTACCGCTTGCTGCAGCAGAATATGGCGAAGGTGATGGAGCCCAGAGGCAGCAGATTGGTGCTTACGATGAAATCCCAGAAATCGAGGAAGGAGCTTCCCTCCGCAAAGGGCTGGAAGCCGGAAAGCGCCGTAAAGCCCAGCGCGGTCGTAAGTGAGAGCAGGAACATGCCTATGCCGCAGATGACGGAGCCCTTTACGCGGTTCCAGCCCGTGATCTCGCGCACGCAGGCCAATATGTTCTCGAATACCGCCAGCTCCGTGGAGAGCGCTGCGAATATCATAAACAGGAAGAACAGCGTGCCCCAAAGGCGGCCGCCGGCCATGTGGTTGAACACGGTAGCCATGGTGTCAAAGAGCAGACTGGGGCCCGCGTTTACCTCTACGCCGAAGGTAAAGCAGGCGGGGAAGATTATGAGGCCCGCCGTGACCGCCACAAAGGTATCCAATATGATGACATTGACGGATTCGCCCAGCAGCGTATGGTTTTTGTCGAGATAGCTGCCGAATATGGCCATGGAGCCTATGTATAAGCATCCCGGATTTCAACTGTGTATAGAAGCGTATGCTTTAGTGATAATTCTCTACGGAGCATTTTCCGTGTATCGGAAGGTCAGAAAGGCTAAGAGAAAAGAATGATGTTGTAGACGATAAATCTGGTCGCCATTATGGTTGTTCAGAGCGAGCAAGCACAGCTTGTGCTTGCTCGCCTTATCAGCCACCGACCGTTTTGCTATCTCTCCGGCTCTGTTTCCGTTTCCGTAAGAATGCCGTTTTCGGTTTTTATCGGTTCTTGACCGCTTTGCGTGTTACGGAATAGCAGGACTGCTATCCCCTTGTTGCGCATCAGCTCTCATTCTGTTCCACGTTTTCGGCGGCGAAAAGACAGCAGCAAAAATCCGGGCGGTCAAGGGTTTAAGAGTGGAGATTTTTTCGCGCTGTGCGCGGAAAAATACGACTCGTCCCTTGACGGTATGGATTGGCGGAACGGCGGCAGAAGCAATAACTGCCATAGGGATAATTGGAAGGGTTATCCCGCCGCTCTGCTTTTCAGCGGTCAAGGTCTTGCTTGTGAGTGACTTTAACTCCTCGTTGTGGTATGCTGTGTCTGTGTAGGACTTGAGGTCCACATCAGACATGAGCATAGCTGCAATGG
>OLSX01002335.1_pt1 | contig 16909 bp, 14 predicted proteins | sample 1673141 | NCBI WGS metagenome assembly OLSX01 (sample SAMEA3136759, study PRJEB25190) | human gut metagenome | biome: human gut; feature: human-associated habitat; material: faeces | place: Austria | collected 2013
TGAGAACTTACATTATCTCGATGTGAGTATATTTAATCACATTTTGAGTGGCAGGGAAACGATGCTTAAACTAAAGAAATATTTTAAGAAATATTGGTTATTATTTGTATTAGCCATCGTTTGTATATTTGGACAGGCCTATACTGAATTAACACTTCCTGATTATATGTCTGATATCGTATCTAGCGGTATTCAGGCAGGAGGTTTCGATTCAGCTGTGTCTCCTGTATTAAGTGAAGAAACTTATAATCATTTATTATTATTTGTCTCTTCAAAAGATCAAAAAGTATTAGAAAATGCGTATAAGAAGACTCTCGCAAAGGATGTGGACAAGTCTTATTATAAGACATTCAAGAAAGCAAAGAATCAGACTTTATATATCTTAAAGAAAGATGTAGATGAAGAAAAACTCAATAAGGTACTAACTAAACCCATGTTGATTGTTTATTCTATGAATAAGATGAAACCTGGTACAAAGCAGTATAAGTCATTTGAAACAAAGATTGATTCAGCTATTAATTCTGCTAAGGAAGGGTATCAAAAAGGCTTAGATGGCTATAATAAAGGTTTAGAACAGTATAATGCTGGCATGGCTAAATACAATCAGGGTGTGAAGCAGTATGAACAGATGCAGACTGCTATTAAGCAATATGATAGTGCATTAAACGCATTAAACACTCAGTTTGGTTCATATGAAAAAGCTAAAGAAATGCAGAACACTTTAACTGCACAATATAATGCATTACCTGAGGGTGACGCAAAAACAAAGCTTCAGGCTCAATTAGCTGGTATTTCTCAGGCAGTTGCTGGTTATGAAAAACTCAATGCTTCAGCAGGTCAGATGGCACAAATGAAGAGCCAGTCTTCAACAATCAAGAAACAGCTTGATCAGGCTAAAGAAAAAGTCGCTTCTGCAAAACCTCAATTAGATGAATCTAAGAAGAAACTAGATGACGCAAAAGCACAGATTGATGCTATGGAAACACATTTAAACAATGGAGATATATATTATTTCATTAGTTCAATGGGCGAAGATGAACGTAATAAGATGTTTGAAAGCGTCGATAAGCAAATGAAGACTATGGGTGAATCTACAATGAAGATTGCAGCTGGTGAAGGTGTCAAAGCGGAATATAAGAAACTTGGTGCTGATATCAATAAAGTACAGAACCAGTATATTGCTCATAAAGGTATTCAGATGTTAGCTATTGCCTTACTTGGTGCTGTTGCTTCTATCTGTGTTGCATTCTTAGCATCAAAACTTGGTGCATCAGTGGCAAGAGACTTACGTTTAGCTGTATTTAAGAAGGTTGAAAGCTTCTCTAATACTGAATTCAATAAGTTTTCTACAGCCTCTTTAATTACTCGTAGTACAAACGATATCGTTCAGATCCAGATGGTTCTTGTGATAATCGTAAGAATGTGTATGCTTGCGCCAATCAATGGTATTGGTGGTATTATGAAAGCTGTCAAGAACTCACCATCTATGACTTGGATGATCTTCCTAGTTGTCATTATCATCTTTGGAGTACTTGGTGTGACTTTCTCTATCGCAATGCCTAAATTCAAGATTATCCAGCAATTAATTGATAAACTTAACTTAGCAATGAGAGAAAACTTATCAGGTATTCTTGTCATTCGTGCATTTGGAAATGAAGAAGAATCTGAAAAACGTTTTGATCAGGCAAACAAGGATTTAACAGGGACAAACTTATTTGTTAATAGAGTGATGGTCTCATTAATGCCTATCATGATGTTTATCATGCAGGGTATGACTTTACTTATTATCTATTTTGGAGCAAAGCAGGTTGATTTAGGTAATATTGCGATTGGTGAAATGATGGCCTTCTTACAGTATGCCATGATTATCGTTATGAGTTTCTTAATGGTCGCAATGATTGCAGTTATGCTACCTCGTGCAAGTGTAGCTGCAAGCCGTGTGGCTGAAGTATTAAATACTGAACCTACAATTGAAAATCCAGAACAGATCACTTCTTTTGAAGAAGACAAGAAAGGTTTAATAGAATTCAAACATGTATCATTTAAGTATCCTGGTGCTGATGAACCAGTCTTAACTGATATTGACTTTACAGCCCGTCCTGGTGAAACAACAGCCTTTATTGGTTCAACAGGTTCAGGTAAATCAACACTTATTAACCTTATTCCTCGTTTTTACGATGTAACTGAAGGTGAAGTCACAGTAGATGGTGTGGATGTAAGACATGTTTCTATGCATGATTTAAGAGACCGTATTGGTGTCGTACCTCAGAAGGGATTATTATTCTCAGGTACAATAGAATCAAATATTAAATATGGTGCTCCTGATTTATCTGATGAAGAACTTGCTGAAGTGATTGATGTTGCGCAGGCAAAAGAATTTATTGAAACAAAACCATTAGGTGTTAAAGAACCTATTTCTCAGGGTGGTACAAACGTATCAGGTGGACAGAAACAACGTCTTGCAATTGCAAGAGCACTTGCAAAGAATCCTGAAATTCTTATCTTTGATGACAGCTTCTCAGCACTTGATTTCAAGACTGATGCCACACTTAGAAAACGTCTTGGAGAAATGACTGCCAAGACTCATAACACTGTCTTGATCGTTGGACAGCGTATTGCATCTATTATGCATGCAGATCAGATCATCGTACTTGATGAAGGTAAGATTGTAGGAAAAGGCACACATGAACAATTAATGAAAACATGTTCTGTCTATCAGGAAATCGCCTTATCTCAGTTATCAAAGGAGGAACTAGACAATGAATAAAAATCGTCGCGCTCCAATGGGTATGGGCAGAGGCCGTGGTAATAATGAAAAAGCTAAGGATTTAGGTGGTACATTAAAGAAGTTACTCGCATACTTAAAACCATATCATTTCAAGATTTGTTTTGTTATGGTATTTGCAGTATGTTCTACTATCTTTAATATTATAGGTCCTAAGGTTCTTGCAAAAGCAACAGATAAACTATCAGAAGGTATCATGGCTAAAGTAGCCAATACTGGTGGTATTGATTTTAATTATATCGTCAAGATCTTATTGATTCTTGTCGTGTTATATGCAGCTAGTTCTCTATTTAGTTATATCATGAGCTGGATCATCTCTGGTGTATCACAGGATGCAGCCTTCTCACTTAGAAAAGATATTTCTGAAAAGATGAACCGTTTACCACTTTCTTATTTTGATAAGCATACAAGCGGTGATATCCTTTCTCGTGTGACTAACGATATTGATACAATCGCTCAGTCATTAAACCAGTCTTTATCTACACTTATTTCTAACGTAGTTACTCTTGTAGGTATCTTTATTATGATGCTTACAATCAGCTGGCAGATGACTTTAATTGCAGTTATAGTATTACCTGTATCAATGACCTTGATGCGTTTAGTCATGAAGCATTCACAGAAATACTTCATTCAGCAGCAGAACTCACTTGGTGATGTCAATGGTCATATTGAAGAAATGTATGGTGGACATCAGGTAGTCAAAGCGTTCAATGGTGAAGAAAAATCTGTAGAACAGTTTGAACAATACAATGAATCACTTTATACATCTGCATGGAAATCACAATTCTTTGGATCACTTATGATGCCAATTAGTAACTTTATCGGTAATATCGGTTATGTAGGTGTTTGTATTATTGGTGGTATTCTAGCAGGTTCTAAAACAATCACTATTGGTGATATCCAGGCATTTATCCAGTATGTTAGACAGTTCAACCAGCCAATCTCTCAGATTGCTCAGGCGGCTAACTTATTACAAAGTACTGGTGCAGCGGCAGAACGTGTCTTTGAATTCTTAGAGGAAGAAGAACTTACAGAAGACTCAGCCACTCTTACAACTGAAGAAGTACAGAATATGAAGGGTGCTGTCACTTTTGCGGATGTTCACTTTGGTTATAATCCAGATAAGATCATCATCAATGACTTCTCACTTCATGTTCATGCAGGTCAGAAGGTAGCCATTGTTGGTCCGACTGGTGCAGGTAAAACAACTATTATTAAATTGTTGATGCGTTTCTATGAACTCAATGGTGGTTCTATCATGATTGATGGTGAAGATATCACGCAAATGAAACGTAGTGATCTTCGTTCATTATTTGGTATGGTATTACAGGATACATGGTTATTTAATGGTACTATCATGGATAACTTAAAATATGGTCGATTAGATGCCACTGATGAAGAAGTCAAAAAAGCATGCGTGAGTGCGCATGTAGACCACTTCATTCATACATTATCTGATGGCTATAACACAATGATCAATGAAGAATCTTCAAATATTAGTGCAGGTCAGAAGCAGTTATTGACTATTGCCCGTGCTTTCTTAAAGGATCCTAAGATTTTGATTCTTGATGAAGCTACATCTTCAGTTGATACAAGAACAGAAGTATTAATTCAGCAGGGGATGGATGAATTAATGAAGAATAGAACATCATTTGTTATTGCACATCGTCTTTCTACTATTAGAGATGCAGATACAATCATCGTTATGCGTGATGGTGATATTGTAGAAATAGGTAATCATGAAGGATTACTTAAAGAAAATGGTTTCTATGCAACACTTTATCGTTCACAATTTGAAAATGGACAGTAAAAAGCTTGATAGTCTCTTGACTATCAAGTCTTTTTTGTATAAGATACAAAAAATATTTTGAAAGGAGGAGAACATGTCATGATATTAAGACAAGCAGTTATAGGTGATATAGAAGCTATCTCTCATATAGAGTCTCTTTGTTTTCCTAAAGCTGAAGCAGCGACTTATGAGCAGTTTAAAGAACGCTTTAATGCTTTTTCAGAGAACTTTCTTGTATTAGAAGATAAAGATGTTATTGGCTTTATTAATGGGAATACATCGAATATTAAAGGCTTACCAGATGCATTTTATGAAGATGCTTCATTACATGATCCGAGTGGTGATTATATGACAGTCTTTGGTTTAGATGTACATCCTGATTATCAGCATCAAGGCTTAGCGCATACGCTTATGAATGGCTATATCACTCTTGCGAAGGAAAGAGGTAAAAAAGGAATATTTCTCACATGTAAAGATCATTTAATTGGCTTTTATGAAAGTTTTGGCTATAAGCATCTTGGTGTCTCTTCTTCTACTCATGGAGAAGCAAAATGGAATGATATGTATCTAGAGATATGAATGTAGAAGTGATTAATGTAGGGACAGAACTTCTTCTTGGTGAAATTATCAACACAGAAGCTCCGGTACTCTTTAAGATGTGTAAAGAATTAGGATTTGATATTTATCATCAGACGACTGTGGGTGATAATCCCCAACGTTTATTAGAATGTCTCGATATTGCGTTTAAAAGAGGGGCAGATTGTGTCATTACGACTGCAGGACTTGGTCCAACGCAGGATGATTTAACTAAGGAACTCTCAGCAGAATATTTAGGATTAGAACTTGTCTATAACGAAGAAGAAGCCCGTAAGGTGGATGAAAAATGTCGCTTTGTGACAGGACTCGATGTTGTTTCTGACAACAACTTCAAACAGGCTTATTTCCCGGAAAATGCCTATATATTAGAAAATGATGTAGGAACAGCCAATGGCTGTGTGATGAGCAAGGATGGTAAGATGATCATCAACCTTCCTGGTCCACCTAAGGAATTCAATTATGTTGTAGAACATTCCTTAAAACCTTATCTAGAACAATATCGCCAGGAACAGATCTATACGAAAGACTTTTTAGTCATGGGTATTGGGGAAAGTATGATTGATGAAAAACTGACAGAAACCCAATATAAACAGACAGATGTCACTCTCGCAATGTATGCAGGAGAAGGCTATGTAAGAGTACGCATAGCGACTAAAGCCAAAACAAAAGAAGAAGCTTATCAACATATGACCCCAATGAGGAATGAGATAGAAACACTATTAAAAGGCTATCTGATTCCAGGAGGTTCTATAGAAAAAGCCCTCAAAGACATCATGGTCCCTATTCAATTCATAGGGGATATAGATGTCCCAGCATGGTTTAAACCTTATGTAAAAGAGAATGCTGACTTAGTTATTTATTCTAAGGTGGAGCATGTCTCTTTAGGTGATCAGGTGACTATCCATGTGAATAACGATAAAGGATTTACAGACGGCATGTTGAAAGATTATCATCTCTCAATGAACCGTCTCACAAGTAAACTACAGCTTTATCTTTATCGTTATTTAAAAAACAGTTTATCTCATGAAGGATAAACTGTTTGAATCGCTTCTATGACATGAAGAAAGATGTCATGAAGATTAGAAATATCAACAAGCACATCTCCACACTCTAATGAGTGATTTGCATCACGATAGAGAATAACTGGAATATGTGCTTCGTCACATGCACATTGAATGAGATTCGTTTTGGCCCATGGATCATTTGTACCATGGAAGGCAATACCATTTAAGTCATACTTAAAAGTTGCCTCAAGTGGTGTGAAATAAATAGAATATGCATTTATATGATGTTCTTCATTAAAACGAGCACTGATGGCAGTACCAATACTTTTCGATATAAAGATAATCTCATCATAGTTAGAAAATGGAATATCTTTAAGAATTTCTTCAGCCTGCTTATAACCAATATCTTCAGCCTGTTTAATTAATTCATCTTTATCTTTCACATGAGGGAAGTGTGTATAATTCACTTCAACAATCTCATACCCATAGGCTTTTAGATATTTTTTAGAGTAATAGAGGAGTGGTTTATCGCAATGATAACCAATTCCAGGAAATAGAACTGCTAGTTTTTTCATTAAATCACCTCGTGTGATTTGATTATAGCACTTATTCACATAATTTCATTGATTTAACGACAGTTTTATGTTTTACATAACGTTCTTTATCCTCTATAATAGAGTTGTATTTTAATGAAAGAAAGGATGAACATAAATGGCAGGAGTCGTTGTTGTTGGAAGCCAGTGGGGCGACGAAGGAAAAGGAAAGGTTACAGATTATCTTGCACAGCAGGCAGATCTAGTAGTGAGATATTCTGGAGGTAATAATGCAGGTCATACTATTAAATTTAATGGCCAGAAATTTGCCTTAAGACTTATTCCTAGCGGAATCTTTACAACTGGTGAAGTTGTATTAGGTAACGGAATGGTTATCAATCCTAAAGCTTTACTTGAAGAAATGAAGTATTTAAATGATGCAGGTATCAAGACTGATAAGATGCACATCTCAGATCGTGCACATGTCACTTTACCTTATCATATTGAAATTGACGAATTAGAAGAAGAAATGCGTGGTGCTGCAAGTATCGGTACAACTAAGAAAGGTATTGGACCTACTTATGTAGACAAATATGACCGTATCGGTATTCGTATTGGTGAATTCATTAATGAACCATTATTCAAGAAGAGACTTGAAGAAACATTAGCATTCAAGAAAAAACAGTATCCTGGATTACAGTGTACTGCAGAAGAAATCTTTGAAGAATATAAGGAATATGCTAAAGTAATCAAACCTATGGTTTGTGATACTGGTATCTTTTTAGATGAAGCATTCCAGGCAAAGAAGAAGATCTTATTTGAAGGTGCTCAGGGTACTATGCTTGATATTGATTATGGTACTTATCCATATGTAACAAGTTCTAACCCAGGTGCTAATGGTGTACCATCTGGTGCAAGCATTGGTCCTCTTTATTTGACTGATGTAGTAGGTGTTATTAAGGCTTATACTACTCGTGTTGGTTCTGGTGCTTTCCCTACTGAAATTGAAGGTGAATTAGGTGATTATATCAGAAATGCAGGTAATGAATTTGGTACAGTAACTAAGAGACCAAGAAGAATTGGATGGTTCGATGCAGTTGTCGTTAACCAGTCAAGAAGAATGGCTTCATTAACTGGATGTTCATTAATGTTGTTAGATGTATTAAGTGGTTTAGATACTATTAAGATTTGTACTGCTTACATGTTAGATGGTAAAGAAATTCATGGTTTACCTTCTACAATTGAAGAATTAGCAAGAGTAGAACCAGTTTATGTAGAATTACCTGGCTGGAAGGAAGATATCACAAATGTCACTTCATTTGAAGAGCTTCCTGTCAATGCTCAGAACTATATCAAGAAGATTGAAGAACTCATTCACTGCCCAGTGATTATGTTCTCAGTTGGACCTGATCGTACTCAGACAATTGTGCTTAAGGAAGTATTTTAATAAATAAATAGTAAAGGAGAACTTATGAAGAGAGAATTAGTACTGGTTATTGATTTTGGTGGCCAATACAATCAGCTCGTAGCGCGTAGAGTTCGTGAAAGCAACGTATATTGTGAAATCTATTCATATAAAGTTGCAATGCAGAAAATCAAAGAACTCAACCCTAAGGGAATCATCTTAACTGGTGGACCTAATAGCTGCTATGAAGAAGGAGCTGCAACATGTGAAAAAGAACTTTTCGCATGTGGTGTTCCTGTACTTGGCTTATGTTATGGTGCTCAGCTAATGCAGTATGTATTAGGTGGTAATGTAGAAGCTGCACCTACTAGAGAATATGGAAAGACAGAAATCGTAGTTGATACAACTTCACCATTATTCTCAAATGTATCTGAAAAGACAGTATGCTGGATGAGTCATAATGATTATATTTCAGCTTTAGCTCCTGGTTTCAAATCTGTAGCACATTCTGATGAATGTCCAGTTGCAGCATGTGAAAACAGAGAAAAGAACCTTTATGGTATTCAGTTCCATCCAGAAGTATTGCATACAGCAGAAGGTAAGAAGATGTTAAGAAACTTCGTAATCGATGTGTGTGGATGTTCTGGTGACTGGAAGATGGATTCTTTCGTAGAAGAATCTATTAAAGCAATCAGAGAAAAAGTTGGCGATGGTAAAGTATTATGTGCTTTATCTGGAGGTGTTGACTCTTCTGTTGCAGCAGTCTTATTATCTAAGGCTATCGGAAATCAGTTAACTTGTGTATTTGTAGATCATGGTTTACTTCGTAAAAACGAAGGTGATGAAGTTGAAGCTGTATTTGGTAAAGATGGCTGCTATGACTTAAACTTCATCAGAGTGAATGCACAGGAAAGATATTATTCTAAGCTTAAGGGTGTAACTGAACCTGAAAGCAAGAGAAAGATCATTGGTGAAGAATTCATCAGAGTCTTTGAAGAAGAAGCAAAGAAGATTGGTGCCGTTGATTTCTTAGTACAGGGTACTATTTATCCAGACGTTGTAGAAAGCGGTCTTGGAGGAGAATCTGCAGTCATCAAGTCTCACCATAACGTTGGTGGATTACCTGATTGTGTTGATTTCAAAGAAATCATTGAACCATTAAGAGACTTATTCAAGGATGAAGTAAGAAAAGTAGGTCTTGAACTTGGTATTCCAGAATATTTAGTATTCAGACAGCCATTCCCAGGACCAGGTCTTGGTATTAGAATCATTGGTGAAGTCACTGCAGAAAAGGTACGTATGGTACAGGATGCAGATGCGATTTATAGAGAAGAAATTGCGAATGCTGGATTAGATCGTTCTATCGGTCAGTATTTTGCAGCATTAACTAATATGCAGTCAGTAGGTGTTATGGGTGATGAAAGAACTTATGACTATGCTGTTGCATTAAGAGCTGTTAATACTATTGATTTCATGACTGCAGAAGCGGCTGAAATCCCTTATGAAGTATTAAATAAGACTATGAATAGAATCATCAATGAAGTACGTGGTGTGAATAGAGTAATGTATGATATTACATCTAAGCCACCTGGAACTATTGAATTCGAATAATATTACTGTAGAATCCCACATCAATCCCCGCGAATTTGTAATTTACATTTTCCATGGGAACTGATCTAAGAACTACTTAGAAAACTAAATAAGAAATAAAAAATGAGACCTTGCGTTGAAAAATGCATGGTCTTTTTGTTTGGTAAAATTAAAGATATTATCATTAAAAACCTTGTATTTAAGCCACTTTTCGTGAATAAAAGCATATTATTTTCTAGCTATTTTTCTTGTTTTAAAAATGAAAATAAAAAAGAAAAAGAGAGAGTTTTTTATAAGAGAAAAACTTGGAGATACGGGGAGATATTTGCAAAAATAGCGGGGAATTGGTTACGAATGATCAATTACAAGTTGAAAAAGTCCTTTATTCAAGGGCTTTTTTTATGTCTCAAGTGTTGCTGAAAACGATTTGAAAACGTATTTTTGTATTTTGGTGCCTTAACTATAAGCTTTCAGAAGGGTCAAAAATCGTACTTTTCAGTGAAAAACAGGTGAAATTTGAAGTGAACCTCCTAAGTTGTCCAACTTTTTCGGTTCACTTTAATTGCTCGTGGTTGATATTTAATAATTAGTATTTATCGTGTTTTCTGTTTATTACCTGATTACCCGAAAACAAGGGAATCCTATTCGACAAGATGTTCGCAATTCATCTTTCATTGGAGTCGCACCAACCCATCTTACGCGTGGTCTATCGCTAGAAGTATCATTATCTTATATATTGTCATGGCACAATCAGCATCATTTTTTATCAATCTAAAGTATCATCGCTCGTTAAAAACATCATCACGCAGTAGTGAGATAGCTCTAATATATAAGTGTTGTATCGAATAGTTGTTATGCTTATTTCAAAGATCTATTGAAGAGGATAAACTCCCCTTCACCCAAGAACCAAAAAAACGCTATTTTTGAGCCTGATGAAGGAAAAATAAAGGATTGCTATAAATTACAATCCTTTTATAGATTGGTTATCTTACATTTGATCATTTCAATAGATTTTATATTGAAAACAAAAAAAGGTTTAAGTGCTTGTAAACGCTTAATATTTATTGTATAAATGATTAATGTATAAGCTTTTTATAGCTTATTGTCTAATTTTGATATTAGAGAAATTTATCATTTCTTTTAAAAGAGTTTTATGTTAGTTGCTTAATTAAACGGATGACTATTAAATATAAGAACGTTTAAATAAATAACGGGTAAAATAGAAAGGAGAACAGAATGTATAATCCTCAATTAGATACTTTTATTAAAGTAGCAGACGCAGGTAGTTTTAATAAAGCAGCGGAAGATAGCTTCATCACACCAACTGCTGTTATAAAACAAATAAACTTATTAGAAAGATCCCTAGATGTAAAACTATTTGAAAGGACACATCGTGGATTAAAGCTTACTAAAGCAGGTCAATCCTTATATCAAGATGCGAAGTATATAATTCAATACTGCCGTGAATCTGTCGTTAGAGCAAAAAATGCCATGCAAAATGAAGATACAGTTATTCGAATTGGAAGTTCTCCAATGACTCCAGCACAATTGTTGGTGCAATTATGGCCAGAATTTCAGGAGTATTGCCCGGACATGAAATTTGAGATTATTCCATTTGAAAATACACCGGAAAATGCGAGAGAAATATTAGCAAATTTAGGTAAAAATATTGATATAATTGGAGGTATATTTGACCAAACAATGTTGGAACTGAGAAACTGTGATGGGCTTGAATTATCTCGTGAACCGTTTTGCTGCGCAGTTTCCATTCATCACCCTTTAGCTTTGAAGGAGAAATTACAAATCCACGATTTATATGGACAAAATCTGCTGCTTATGCATCGTGGTTGGAGTAGCTATGTTGATCAGTTACGCGATGATTTATGGAAAAATCATAGTGAGATACATATAATAGATTTTGATTTTTATAATACGAATATTTTTAATCGGTGTGAAAATACGAATGATGTATTATTAGCGATTCCTGGATGGGCAAATGTTCATCCGTTATTGAAAGTTATTCCTGTTGAATGGGAATATAGCATTCCGTACGGATTATTACATTCCCATCATCCAACTGAACCTGTAAAAAAATTTTTATCGGCAGTAAAATTAAGTAGAAACCTTGAGGTATAAAGTGATAAACAAAACGAGACTTCTTAGAAAGTCTCGTTTTTTTTATAATTTACTTAGGAATAAAGGAGGTGCAATATATTAAAGAAAAAGTTGGCCTTTAAACTATGTATTGCGATAATATTGAGCATTTGTGTATATGAAATAGGTAATGAAGGAAAACAAGATTACATTATGAACAATGAAGCTGCTAGTTATTCAACGAATTCAACTATCGCATCGGTTATTAGTGATCCGAACTTTAAGGATTATGGCCGACTAATGTTTCTTTTGGAATCACAATATTACAGCGAAAACACTTTAGGAAATCTTAGTTTTACTTGGTATAACAATGTTGATTCTAATAAAACTATTGAAATAATCAATTATTTTAAACAAAATCCAGAACAATTAAAAGTTAATACGGAGGATTATTCATTGTGGGGTGGATCAGCTGGAGGAAGAATGGCTGCGTGGTTAGGAACATATGGACCTGCAGCTTTTGGTGGAGATAACTTACCACGTCCGAGTGCAATTATTACACAATATACAGGACTTAATGAATTTAGCAAAAATGATCCTCCTACCTACGCATGTTTAGGAGATAAAGATGGAAATGCCTATTGGAAAACGATGCAGGAAAGACTAAATATACTCAATTCTTTAGGAGTAGATACATAATTTCATGTTTATGAAGGGTTAAGGCATGGATTTGGATTAGGTACAGGTACTGTTGCAGAAGGATGGATCAATGATGCAGTGGCTTTTTGGGAAAAGCAGATGAAGGAATAGGAGATATACAGAATGAATAATTTTATATTTGAAAATCGTACAAAAGTTTTTTTTGGCAAAGGTTGTGTAAATGAATATTTAGAATGCTTAAGTAAAGGTTATGGAAATACTGTAATGGTTGCTTATGGTGGTGGTTCTATCAAACGAAATGGAATTTATGATGAAGTTATCAACATTTTAAAAAACTCAGGAAAAAATATTGTAGAGTTTCCAGGGATAATGTCAAATCCAACATATAATAAAGTTCTTGAAGGTGCCAAACTTGCGAAAAATAATAAAGTTGATTTGATTCTTGGAATTGGTGGAGGAAGTGTAATGGATTGTTGCAAAGCGATATCCATTGCGTCACGTTATGATGGAGATCTATGGAAAGATTTTTGGGAACGTCCCGGAGTATTTGAGTTTGAACCACTACCATTAGGCGTTATTGTGACTGTTGCAGGGACAGGAAGTGAATGTAATGGTGGATCAGTTATTACAAATGAAGAATTAAAGGTAAAAACAGGTCGTGATTATCCACAATGTAATCCAAAATTTGCCTTACTAGATCCTACTTATACATTTAGTGTACCAAAAAGACAAATGATATCAGGAGCTTTCGATACTTTATCTCATATCATGGAAATCTATTTTAGTGAACCTGATGAAAGCAATGTATCTGACGATATTTCTGAAGCTTTGATGCGAAATGTTATTAAAAACTTAAGAGAAGCAATAAAAGACCCTATGAATTATACCGCTAGAAGTAATTTAATGTGGGATGCGACAATGGCTGAGAATCGAATTATAAAATTAGGTAAACGTACTGATTTCGAGTGCCATCAAATAGAACACCAATTAGGAGCTTACACAAATTGCAATCATGGGGAAGGATTAGCTGTAATACATCCAATATACTATCGTCATATTTGTGAAGCAGGTCAATTAAAATTTGCCCGTTTTGCGACAGAAGTATGGAAGATTCCTAACAAAGATAAAACGACACTTGATTTGGCTATTGCGGGAGTCGAAGCATTAGAAGATTTTATCAAAGAGATTGGATTACCAACGACATTACAAGAATTGGGAATTACGAGTAACATAGATTTAGAAGAAATTGCACGTTCTTGTAATATTGTTAAAGGTAGCTATAAAGTTATGACACCAGAAGAAATTTATGAAATATTAAAAGAATGCTATGAATAAAGAGAAAAGATACGATGAAAAAAACAATAAAAGTTATACTGAACTTATTGCTTGTATTTAGTCTGGTTGCTTGTAGCAGTAAGAAAAAATCAGATCCTGAACCTACTGCTTCTTCATCTGAAACTCAAACAACTCAAACAGAACATAATGCTTTAATTGTATATTATTCCGCAACAGGAAATACAGAAAATGTTGCCAATCAAATCGCAGATATCACAGGAGCTGATTTGTTTGAATTAGAACCTGTACAGCTTTATACCGATGAAGATTTAGATTGGACCGATGACAATAGCCGTGTTGTCTATGAATATGAAAACGAAAACAAGCGAAATGTAGAACTTGTTTCGACAGAAGTTGAAAACTGGGATTCCTATGACACTGTTTTTATCGGTTATCCAATCTGGTGGGGAATTGCCGCATGGCCGGTTAATTCTTTTGTCGAAAACAATGATTTTACTGGGAAAACAGTCATTCCTTTCTGTACATCTTCTAGTAGTGGTTTAGGTGAAAGTGGCGATTTATTAGAAGAAATGGCTGGAAGTGGAAATTGGTTAGAGGGTGAACGATTTACATCTAGTACTTCAGAAAGTGAAGTGGAGAATTGGATTTCAGGTTTAGATTTGTAAGGAGAGATCCTCTATGAAAAAAAGTCTCAACAGTTGCTTTAGGGTTAATGGCCTGTAGCAATGAAAGAAATGATGTAGGTAATTCTAATGCCAATCAAAAACTAGAAAATACAGAAGATTCCATAAATAATGATTTTTTTGTAAATAGAGATGGTAAAGTACTAATTGCATATTTTAGTATGCCAGAAGATATAGATGTGGATGCAGTTTCAGGTGCCAGTATTGTAGTAAAAGATAACCAAGTTTTTGGTAATGTAGAATACATGGCTAATGTAATTAATAAAACAATTGGCGAAAATTTATTTCAAAAAAAAACCGAAGAAGACTATCCATTAAATCATGAGGTTTAGTAGATCAGGCAGAGCAAGATGATAATGCTCACCCTGTGATATCTACACATGCAGAAAATATTAATGCTTATGATACGATTTTTTTAGATTATCCTAATTGGTGGGGAGATATTTGAAATATTTTCAATTGATCGATTAATGGCTTCGTTATATGAAGTATTAAGGTTAGTTTATATCTAAAGGTATAAACTAATGAACAAAAAGAGAATTCAATAAGAGAATAGATAGTCTTATAATACAAAGTGAAAGTGAGGTAATATCATGAAAGCATTATTAGTGAATGGAAGTCCTAGACCTAAAGGGTGTACGTTTACCGCTTTGAGTGAATTGGCAAAAACATTAGAAGAAAATGGTATCGAAACAGAAATAATTCAAATTGGAAACAAAAATATTCGTGGCTGTATAGCATGTCGTAAATGTCATAGTACTGGAAGTGGTAAGTGCATTTTTGATGATATCGTCAATGAAGTCGCTCCAAAATTTGCAGAAGCTGATGCTTTTGTTATTGGCTCTCCAGTTTACTTTGCATCACCAGCAGGAGGAGCAATTGCTTTTCTAGATAGATTATTTTTTAGTACTTTAAATGTTGATAAAACAATGAAAGTCGGTGCAGCAGTAGTTTCTTGTCGCCGTGGTGGAAATACCGCAACATTTGATATGTTAAATAAATACTTTACAATGACAGGAATGCCCGTGGTAAGTAGCCAATATTGGAATATGGTATATGGAGGAAGTCCAGAAGAAGTCTTACAAGATGAAGAAGGACTTCAAACCATGAGAACATTAGGAAGAAATATGGCATTCCTAATGAAAAGTATTCAATTAGGTAAACAACAAATGGGATTACCAGAAAAAGAACAACAAGTATTTACAAATTTTCATCGTTAGGAGAGTAATATGGAAGAAAGAATTTTAGGAAATGGATTAAAAGTATCCGCTATAGGACTTGGATGTATGGGATTTTCTCATGCCTATGGAAAACCAACAAATAAGAAAGAAGCTATTGAATTAATTCAGAAATCTATAGATTTAGGATATACATTTTTTGATACTGCAGAAGTATATGGAACACCAGAGGATCCTCATCAAAATGAAATCCTTTTAGGTGAAGCTTTAAAACCATATCGAGATAAAGTTGTAATTGCGTCAAAATTTGGTATTCGTTTTGATGAGGAAAGTAAACAGGTAAATAAACCATTAGTTCCAGATTCAAGACCAAGTGTTATTCGTGCATCTTTAGAAGCATCTCTTACAAGATTAGGAACAGATCATATTGATTTGTATTATCAGCATCGTCCTGATCCAAATGTTCCTATAGAAGAAGTTGCGAGCTTAATGAATGATTTAATAAAAGAAGGAAAAATACTTCATTGGGGATTGTCCGAAGCTGATGAAGATACGATTCGAAGAGCCCATGCAGTTTGTCCAGTAACAGCTATACAAAATCGCTATTCTATGATGGCACGCTGGGATGAAAGCTTATTTCCGGTTTTAGAGGAATTGAATATCGGATTTGTGGCATTCTCACCTCTAGCAAATGGGTTCCTTACTACAAAATATGGTAAAGATGCAATCTTTGATGCAAAAACAGATTATCGTAATGTAATGCCTCAATTTACACCAAAAGCAATTGATAAAAATGCAGAATTATTGAAATTATTACACCAATTAGCAAATGATAAACAGGCAACACCTGCACAAATATCTCTAGCATGGATGTTAAGCAAAAAAGCATATATTGTACCTATTCCTGGTACTCGTAAATGGGATCGAATGAAAGAAAATGCAGAAGCTGTAAATATCCAACTAAAAAAAGAGGAAGTTGATGCAATTGATAAAGCTTTAGATACAATGGAAATGTCAGCTGTATTTGGTAGTACAGCAACAAAAGAAAGGAAGTAATATCATGAGAAAGAATTTTGGCTCAAAAACATGGATGTATCCTTTACCTGTTTTAATTATCGCTAGCTATGATGAAAATGGTCATGCAGATGCGATGAATGCCGCATGGGGCGGAATCTATGATTATAACAAAGTGATGTTATGTCTAAGTGAAGGACATAAAACAACAAAAAATATTAAAAAGAAACGCTAAGTTTATGAAAAATGTTGCTACTAGATCATTAAATTTAACTTAACGC
>OLSX01002337.1_pt1 | contig 16892 bp, 19 predicted proteins | sample 1673141 | NCBI WGS metagenome assembly OLSX01 (sample SAMEA3136759, study PRJEB25190) | human gut metagenome | biome: human gut; feature: human-associated habitat; material: faeces | place: Austria | collected 2013
CCTGTGCGTAAGAAGCCAGGATGGTCATCATCAGCTCTCCGTCTGCGCTCATGGTGTGGATGTTCTGCTCCTCAAAATAGACGTCAACCCCCAGGGTCTTCAGCTCCCGGACGGTTTCCAGCAGAGTCACCGTGTTCCGCGCAAAGCGGGAGATGGATTTCGTGATGACCATGTCGATGTTTCCGGCGCGGCACTCAGCCAGCAGGCTTTGAAACCCGTCCCGGCTGTCCTTGGTGCCGGTGAACGCTTCATCGGCGTAGACCCCGCAGTAAAGCCAGCCAGTGTGCTTCTGGATCAGCGCACTGTAGTAGCTTACCTGTGCGGACAAAGAATGCAGCATGGCATCCTTCCCGGAGGAAACTCTGGCATAGGCTGCGACCCGCTTCAGACTGGGCCGCATGGGTGCGGGGAATGAAATTTGTTGAATGGTTCTTGCCATTCCGTCACCTCCTTGTCCAGTGCATATTACCTCTAAAATGGCTTATTATCCAGCGATTTCGGCGATTCAAAGCGGAATATACTACACGAAGATACCTCGTGCTTTTTGGCGATAATTGTATCAATTTTGCGGTAGTCATCCTCGCTGATGATGCCCTGGCGGAGCATATTCCTGGCAAGGCTCATGGCGGTCTGGTAGGCGGTCAGCCGCTGGTACAGCTCATCCATCGGCGCTCACCACCTTTTTCCGAGCTGCGGCATAGCAGGTGCGGGAGCAGTAACGCCGGCCTTTCGCGGAGCTTTGAAACGAGCGTCCACAGTAGGCGCAGGTAAAGGTGTGGAGGGTACGCTTCTCACCTTTGTCGGGGTGGTCATTCCACCAGGAGATGCGGCACGAGTCCGAGCAGAACCGCTTTCGTTTTCGGTGGGGCGCCTGGACGATGGGCTTCCCGCACCTCTCGCAGATGTCTGGAACGGCAGCGGCATTCTCACCGGCAGGATGGCGGCGGAGGTAGGTTTTCACGCTGTTGACCGGCAGAGCCAAGGCGGCGGCGATTTTCTTATACCCCAGCCCTTCCTGTCGGAGTTTATGGATTCTGAACTTTTCGGCTTCTGTCATAATAAGCCCCTTTCCGAGAGGCATAAGGCACTTCTCACCTTACGGCCACGGAAAAGGGCAAATATGAGGATGACAAAAAAATAAAGGGGTGCAGCCACGAAAAATGACTGCACCCCTTCGGCTGGGCGGATATTCAGTTGGGGATCTTCAGCTTCTGACCGCTGTAGATGGTGTCGCTGTCAAGGCCGTTGAGGGTCTTGATCTCCTTGTAGCGGACGCCGCTGCCAAGGTACTTCTCGGCGATGCCCCAGAGAGTATCTCCCTTGACCACGGTGTGGATGCGGTAGGTCACCGCCGCGCTCCTCGCCAGAGCCAGGTCGGAGACCCGCACCGGGGACATGATGGCGTTGGTGCCGCTCTCGTTCTTGTTGATGACCGCACGGTCGCCGGAAACCTCGTGGACATACCATTTCTGCTTCCGCACCCAGGCGGGGATGGTCTGGCCACCGTAATACTTCGTCCCGGTGATGGTCACCAGATCGCCGGCCTTGATTTTACCGCCGGGCTGCTCCGGCTCCACAGGCGTATCCGGCACAGAGACGCCCAGCTTGTCCTTGACCGCCGCCCGGAAGGTGTCCATGTTCTTCCCGTGCTTCGGCCACCAGTGCAGCACATCCGCGTGGTTGGACGCGATGCCCAGGTCGTGGCCTTCGCAGTGGCAGATGATGTCCCGCTCCGTCAGGTCATAGAGTTCGCAGAGATACACGCAGAGATCCACCGCCTCGTTGTAGACCTTGTCCAGATAGGCTGCGCTCGTGAGACCGTCCTCGCAGATCTCGAAGGAAATGTGGGTGTCATTGCCGGAGCCGGCGCAGTGCCAGCCACGGTAGTCCCACGGCAGGGTCTGGTAGGTCGCCACCGTCCCATCGGCCAGCTTGCCGATGAAGGCGTGAACACAGACCTCCCGGTCCATGGGCTGGTTCCAGTGATTGTTGTACTGGTTCTTCCCCAGCAGCCCATCGTCCGGCCCCACATAGCGTTTGAGCCAAGGGTTGTTGGCGCCGGTGGAGTGTACCATGATGCCCTTGGGGGTGATCCGGCGCCCCGCTTTGTAACAGGCGTTGTTGGTGAAAATCAGCTTATGCAGATTCATTGTCGCTTCCTCCTTTGTCATGCAGTTGTTCCAGCACGTCTTTCAGCTTCTCCGGAATGGGCAGACCCAGGTGTCCGGCGTTCTCCAGGAAAGAGATGCCCTCATTGGACAGGTAGAAGAAGATCACCGCCGTGCGCAGGGCGCCGCCCTCTCCCAGCACATACACGTCCACCAGGTTGCCGATGCCCACCAGCACGAAGATGAGCACCTTCCGGCAGATGCCCTTGAAGCCCACGGCGCTGGACAGCTTCTTGTCCGAGACGGCGCACATCACGCCGGTGATGTAATCCACCGCCACGAACACCACCAGGGCGATGAGCAACCCGTCGCAGCCGCCCAGGAAATAGCCCAGCCATCCTCCGATTGCCGCAAAGATCACCTGCGCCGTATTCCAAAGTTCCTTCATGTTGATACCTCCGTTTCTTGAAATGGTTTGTGTACTTGAAAAAAGCGGCCGCCCCGCAGGGCAGTCGCCAGTTCCCATGATTTATTCGATTTGTTTCGGCATGACCTCCCACAGCCGCATATCCTCCTGTCCTAAAGACCAGATCGCAATGCCGCGCAGGCCCCACCGGTAAGCAGCCTCGTTGGCCCAATATACCAGCGAATCCACGTCCTGATAATACAGAATGGAAAAACCGTCCGCGTCGCCCAAGAACAGCCGGGCAGTCCAGACGTTTATATCCCGTGGGATCACCCTGGCTGTGTAATCATTCCCGCAGGAAATTTCCAGCAGGTGGGAATGAAAGAAATCATAGTCGAGGGAAATATCCTCGCTGCGGGTGGAGCCTTCATCCACGTCGCTGTTCACTGAGAAAATCTGAAATTCCTCGTCCCACGTCACGCCAGAGCGGGCGATCCGCCCGAAGCTGGTGCGCACCCCGTCCGGATACACCACGTCAAAACACTCATAGGGTTCATAAGCCCAGGCATCACCGGCCCGCAGCAGGTCGCAGACGATCTCATTGTCCGCCTGTATCCCCGCATAGCCGGAGGTGGCGCTCACCGTTGCGGTAAACCGCAGGGTGTAGCTGGAACCGGAATACACCCGGACCTTGCTCCCACGCTTTCGCATCTCAATGGTATAGACGGTCGGATCGCTGTGGAGCTGCGCATCCGGGGTCTTGGAAAAGCTGGTGGAGTAGCTCCCCAAAAGCGTGGAGCCTTGGTATAGCTCCACCCGCTGAGTATCGTAGTTTAAGCAGCAGAACAGGTTTCCAAGGAATACCCCGGCCCGTCCGCCGCCATTCTGTGGAAAACCCACCCGCGCCCGGATATGCAGGTCGGAGAATCCATCATATTTCCATGCCAGCTTGCCGGAGCCTTCCAGCAAGGAATATGGCCGGTTCTCGGTGGTGTAGCTTTCCCTCCACACCGACCATTCCCCGGAGAGCGTCATCCAGTAGCTGTCCGGCAGAGGGGTATCATCCCGGAAGTCCTCATACCATACCAGCGCCGAATCCGGTTTTCGCCGGAGCATTTCACAGGTGAGTTTAAAGCCCTTGTCTGGTGTGGCTGGCTGGCCGTTCACGTCCAGAAACTGCCGGGGTGAGAGGGTAAACGCCGCCTCTCCGGCAGACGGTTCCTCAGAAAAGCTGCTGCATACCCGGAAACCGTAAAACTGTACACCGGGAACGCCGCCGCTGATCGTAAGCGTATGGCTGCCTGCGGAGAGGCTCCTGCCGGAAGCAAAGGAAAGCCAGCAGGTGCGCCGCCAGTATGGCCACCACAGGCGGCTCTCCGAAAAGGTCTTTGAGCTTCCGTCCACAGCCACATTCAGCGCGTTTTTATCCCAAAAAGGAAAAGCAAGCCGTACCGCTATGTCATAGGTGCCAGCCTGCTCAATCGTAAAATGAAAGGTTGCTGTCGCGCCCTCACCGAGAACCGTCATGTAATCGGACACAGTGGCAAGCCCGGTGTAGGAATCCGGTGTGCCGCCGCCACGGTCAATGTAGATTGTGCCGAAGGAGGTCTTTTGCTCCTTCCCGTAACAGGTCAGATACCGCCTGCGGTTATAGACTTCCTGCTGCAGGGGCGAAGTTACCGAGGAAGCATCCCATCCTTCCATGTAGTCATATACCTGCGGAAGCGCCCACGGCACCATATCTACATCGTCCCAATAGGCAATAATGGGGATCATGGGCTGGGGCGGCGCATCCCCGGTAAAGTTGTAGCCGCCAGTCATCCAGAGCTTGGCGGCATAGTAGGTGTTGGAAATCCCCCGGTAGGTTTCGCCCAGGTTCTCCGGGGTGTCGTATATCTGCCAGTTCCAGCCGTATCCCGGCAGGCCCATGAAAATCTTTTCCGGGGACATCGCCGTGACCGCGTAATCGTAAATGCCCTCCAACCAGCTCCGGGGAGATACGGGGCCGGGGGCGCTGCCTGCCCACGCCATTCCATAAGACATAATAGAAGCCGTGTCGCAGTACGGGTTGAGGTCGGCATAGACGCACCAGTTTTCCCCGCCCACACTGCCCTGAACGCCGGTCATGCCGGGCAGGCAGATATTGACGAGTTTGGAGGAATCATAGGCTTTGACCGTCTGGTAAATAGCCTGAAATAAGGAGTTTGCCGCTTCCCGGTTCTCATATCCGCCGCCGCGCTCCAAATCAATGTCCACTCCGGCACACCACGGGTATTTTTCCATGATGCGCACCAGCTCCGTTAAAAACTTATCTTTTGCTCCGTTTGTGTTATTGCGCAGAGCCGTGAAAATACTGGCTGTCCCGTGGTTCATCACGGTCAGCATCCAGTGAATGTGCGTCCACTTGTTGATGTAGGTCATCATGGAGGAAATGCTTGTGCCAGTTTCCGAGAGCGTCCCGGTGGCATCCACCTCAAAAGTAAAAATCCCCACCGTATCCAGCCGGTCGCCATAGTCCCGCAAAGCCTCGTACATCCGAGCGTTCTGCATGAACGACCAGACCATGCACCGCCTTCCTTTTAGATAGTCCCGGTTCAAAACCGATCACCGCCTTCCTGCATTTCCTGAAATTCAAACAACAGCCGGGCGGATTTATGCTCCTCTACTGTCACCGGATGCTTGCTGTCCCCGGCAGCCGTGTATTGAAAGAAGCCGCGCTTTTCCGCGGGGCTTCCGTTGAGCAGGCATTTCCGGGAAGAAGCCAGAAGGGCCAGCTCATCCCCGGCACTTACCGCAGCAGGGAAAGCTGCCTTGTGTGCGCCCGCGCCTAAAGCCACGGAAATGCTGCCCGCCGCCATGTCCTGCACCGGGTAGAGATAGCAGTCCAGCCCCGCCGTATCGGAGCCGAGGTTGAACAGCACCACCGTTTCCGCCGAGCGCACCACGCCGTTGTAGAAACGGGGAGGAACAATGGAGCCATCCTCCCGGTATTTTTGCAGAATTGTTTCTGTATTTATCACATAACCTGTGAGCCGGTCGCCTTCCTGTACCATCAGGTCGGTGAAGTAAATCCGGCCTGTACAATCAGAAATCATCGGCTTCACGGTGATGCTTACCACCCGCTGATCCTGTTTTGTCAAAATTGTTTCTGAAAATCGAGTAAATTCCGCCGCCATATCTGCCTCCTTAGCCGTCCAGCGTCCACTGGATTTCGCTGGGATGGCCCACCCAGCCGGTAGCAATGGAGCCACCCTGCACCATAATGTCGGTAAAATACACCTTGCCGGTGCAGTCCGTAATACAAAGCCGGATGGTGATAGAACGCAGCCTCCCGTACCCCTTGGGGGACAGGTCGGTGGCAGTTTGCGAAAAAGAAGCCATAGGCCGCTCCCTTCTATATTAAAAGAGGTCGATGAACCGCGTTTCCGTGGAACCGTCCTCATATTCAAAGGTTACTTCGATGCCGACCTGCCCGCTGGGGCCTTTCTGCAAATCCTCCGAGGCAATCTGCGCTGAAAAGGTATAACTCCGGCGGCTGGCCGGGTAGACCGTCTGTGTCAGGCTTTTTGTCATACCCAAAACGCCCTCTGCCTTGAAGGAAGCCGTACCGGAAACGCCGTTTTCCGCATCCACCTCAAAGCCGGAGTTCGTCCAGTAATTCATGCCGCTGTCAGCGCGGGAATTACGCAGATGGTTAAAAGGCACCAAGTCCTTTACTTCCTGCCGGTCGATCACATCGGTGGATGCCAGCACATCGGCGGCCTTATCCCATTGTGCGGAGGAATCGCCCAGTTCCCGAAGGGTAGTGGAAAGTTCCAGCACAGTTTTCCACGGCTCCTGCAAATTGTACTGGCGGCGCACCACGCGGGTTTTTACCGACAGATTGAGGTCTTTATCATCCACCGTTACAATGTCGCCCAGCGCCCACGCCTCATGCTCATACCCGGTAAGGGCCGACAAATCCATTGCGGAGAGAACATAGGAAACGCGGGGCTGCGCATATTCCGCCAACCGCATCTGCGTGTATTCCAGCATCTGATAGGGATTGGTGAAGTTCGAGCAGTCCAGCGTGGATATGCGCACTTCGGTGGTATAGGAGAAGTCCTCCACATAGTCCTTGCCGCCATTGATCGAGGCGAACGTCATTCCATCCTTGCCATAGGCATAGAGCCTTGTTACCAAGCTGCGGGTATCCACCACCCGCTCAATACTTTTGAGATTTTTGCGATATGCAAACAGAGCGCCGCTGTCATTCCCGCCAAAGGTAAGAAGATGGACGAGCCGGTTCGGGCAATCAAAAATCAGGTCGCCGCCGTGGATATTCTGCGTGGCCCGCAGGATGGAAAGGGCGTTTTTCTCCGTACACTGCCATGTGCGCAGAGTGGTGACGTTGACCGTTCCCACCGACCAGCCGGTGCCTTCCAGTGCGTGCCGCATCGGTGCGTCCGCCGTATCTGCGTTGAAGTCCACCGTTTCTTTTTCCTCGGAAAAGGACAAGTCGTAGAAAGCAGCTTCGGCATATACCTGCGTCACAATCCGCCCATCGGCGTCCTTTGTATCGGTGAGGGTTCGTATGCGGTAAATGTCATTGACGATCTGCACCTGCTTTTCATTGTCCAGCATGGCACGCTTGGGATCGTGGAAAGGCAGATAAAATTCCATCGTATCGGCCCCGTTGACTTCGCTGGTGACAACAATATCAAAGGCGTTTTCCAGAACCGCTTCCCACGCGCCGTTTGCATCCAGCACTACCGGGCGCGCAAAGCCCAGCTTTTCATAGGGGGCCTTCGGTATATCGTGGAGCTGGATTTCCAACAGCTTCGGAGTTCGGCTGGTATCCTCAGTGGCAAGCGTCACACGGAAGCGGATATACTGGCGGTTCGGAGATTGCAGTTCGCCGCTGGTGCCGATAGTCTGCCAGGCAGACCATTCCTCCAAATCGTCCGAAGTGGAGGTTTCCACTTGTTCAATGGCAGTCACGCCCGCTGTATATTCGCTGGTCGCAGCCACGCGGCCCGTACCGGAAAGGGAGCAGGCTGTCGCCTTTGTAATAAGCTGCCCGCTGGATGGATAGGCTCCGTCCGAGCTTCTAAGGGTAACGCTCCCCGGCTCGGTGAGCGCATCCACGTCATCGGACATATCTCCGCCGTTGGCAAACAGAGTGGCCTTAAAATATTCCGCCAGATCTTCGGCAGTCAAAGAGGAATCCGTATCCAGAAACCAATCATCAAAGCCGCCTGCGTAATAATAGGTGTCAGCGTGCATCCCCATGATAAGGTCGGCGGTACAGGAACGGTTCAGTTCACCCTCAATCGTCAGCTCGTTTGAAATCCAGACTGTACCGGTGCTGCGGTCGCCTACCACATAGCAGGCTTTGTATGCGTCCGGCTCGATCACAGCGGCGAGGAAATACCAGCCGTTGTTTACCAGAGAAAACGGGGGCGTTACCGACTCGTCCAAAATCAGGGAGCCGGAGGAATTATAGAGCATTAGGCGGGGCCGCCCGGAATACAGCGAAAGATACAGGATCGGCTGGCCCGGCCCCTGCCTTGTGTTAAAAATAGGGCAGAAGGTATTGCCTACCGAGTAAATGGTGGGGTTCATCCAGCCGCCCACCACAATCCGTTCCCCCAGCGAGGAGAAAATCGAGCCGTCGTTTACGGCTTGAAGATATGTTTTCTCCGAGGTTGGGTTATTGATGTTGAAGCGGAAATAATGTCCACGCCAGCCTTCCAGCAGGTTTGCCGTGGTGCCGCTCCAGTTGATAATATTGAAATCCCGGCCATTGCCGGAAGAATCCATCAGCCGGTCGTTGCTGTCCGGTTCGGACTCGTTAAAGCGCCAGAGGCCGGAGCCTGCCCATGCAGATGGAAATTCCCCGGTAAAGTCCTCCTGCGCAGTCAAAGTAGTTTTTACTGCCATTGCTTACCTCCATCGGCTCTTTGCCTGTATGTGAAGTTCGGTAAAAACAGCGCTGCCTTCAACCGCGATTTCAACCTTATTCACACCCCGGCGCAGTACCGGGAAATTCAGCTCCTCCAAACAGGGTAGGCCGTTTCGCAGGGTATTGCCCGCGCTGTCCGTCACTTTGGCTGTGACCATGCCGGTGTCGATTACCAGCACTTCCCCCGCAGCCAGCGGGCCAACCACTCGCAGGTTTTCTCCATTGGTCGTCAGTACAACCGCGCCGGAGGAAATTGTTCCTTGCAGAGAATACACCGGCTCGGAGTCTGTGTTTCCGATTTCACGCTCCACCTCATGCTCACCCGCTTGGGAGAGGGTAAAGGTTTCATCATCCAGTGCGTAACCATAAGGGTCAGGGCAAAGAAAACGGAGGGTAAAGGAACCGGCCGACCGCAGGAGCCGTTCACAATCCACCGTATCGGAAAGCCGGGCCATAAAATACCGGTCCGGCACATCGTCCAGTACAAGCTGTTTTGTCCCCACCGTAGGGTCTAACCATGCCGCCGCCCGATCTAAAACTGCCACCAAACCGGCAAAGGTTTTCTGCGGATAGACATTGCAGGAAACATCGATGTACCGCTCGCCGCTGTCGGCCCCAAAGTCCGCAAGACCCGCTTTGCCGGGAACGATTTCCGTGTTGCTCCGAAGAGTGGGAACCATCTGCCAGCCGGTAAGACGGGCCTTGATATTCATGGACTGAGAAGAAATTCCGTTGTATTGAAAGCCCATAAATCCCACCTCCTCTTAGGCTGTAATGATGCGGCCCTGTGCGCGGGAGCCGACTTGCATGAGATTATAAAGTTCCTGGGAAATCCTGCGGATGTCGTCCTCACTGCGGACGATCATCTGCTGGATGGTGATGAGGGTCCCGAAGGAAGCGCCACCGCTGCCCATGCCGCCGGCTGCGGAGCGGAGTGTCCCGCCCGCGTCAAAGGCAAAGTTCGAGGGGACTGCGGACTGCATATCCGCCGCCAGCCCGTTCATCACGCCCAGGATACCGTTGTTTAAGTCCTCTGCGGCGCTGACCGCTTCGCCGGCGCTGTCCTCAATGCCTCCGGCAAGGCCCCTGCCCAGCATTTCGCCCACCCAGGCCATTTCTTTCGAGGGCGAGTTGATGCCAAAGAAGCTGCAGATCCCGTCCCAGATGCCGGAAATCCAGCCGGAGACCTTGTCCCAGATCCATCCGGCGAGGCTCTGGATGCCCTGCCACAAGCCCTGCACGATGTTCTTGCCGATGTTGACGATCTGCCCCATAGACGAGGTAAAGGCATTCACAATCCCCGCAATGATCTGCGGCACCGCCTTTACGATCTCCACGATGATGGTAGGCAGGTTCTGGATCAGCGACACAAATAGCTGCACGCCTGCCTGGATGATCTGCGGGATGCTGTTTAAGATGGCGTTTACCAGTGAGGAAATAATCTGCGGGATTGCCGCCACAATAGTGGTAATGATAGTCGGCAGGTTCTGGATCAGGGAGATCAGCAGGTTCACGCCGGCATCAATGATCTGTGGGATGCTGCCGAGGATGGCCGTCACCAGCCCGTCAATGATCTGCGGGATTGCCGCCACAATGGCCGTGATGATCTCCGGCAGTGCGGAGACCAGCGAGGTCAATAGCTGTATCCCGGCATTGATGATCTGTGGGATCGCCCCCACGATAAACTCCACAATCGCCGTAATGATGGCGGGCAGGGCCGCGATCAGGACCGGGATGGCATTAAGCAGCCCCTGGGCCAGCCCCAGGATCAGCTGCAGCGCCGCGTCCAGGATCATCGGCAGGTTCTCGATCAAGGTCTGCACGATTTGGGTGACCACCAGGACAATCTGTGGAATCAGGGTAGGGACCGCCGCCGCGATGCCCTGGGCCAGCGTGACGATGATCTGCGCCGCGCCCTCCATCACAGCCGGAAGGCTTTGGATGATGCCGGAAAGCAGAGAGGTCAGCATCTGCATTCCGGTGTTCACAAACTGCGGCAGCATGGAAACCGCCGTGTTTACCAGCCCCGTAATGGCCCCGGCGAAGGCTTCGTCCGCCCCGTCCACGCCGTTTACCATGCCGGTAAAAGCGGAGATGACTTCCGAGATCGCCGGGAGGAACTCCGCCCGGAGGCTGTTCTTCACATTGGAGATGGTCTCCCCAAGCCCCGCAAGCGTCTCGTCCAGCTGTGCCTGGCCTTCCCTGGAAGCCACCAGCGCCTCATTGTTGCGGTAAAAAGCGCCGCTTGCCTCGTCATAGGCCCCGGAGAGGGTCTCCATGATGAGGCGGTTGCGCTCACTTTCGCTGGAACAGGCAGCCAGCTTTTCGTTGAAGGCGTCCTCGCTGATGCCCACCCAGTTTAAGGCGTCCGCCAGGGAGCCGGTGACCTCGCCAACCTTGGCGGTCTCGTTGGCCGACTCGATCATGCCCTCGATGGGGAGAGCGTCGCCGAAGGTGCCGTAGACGCCGGCCGCGATATTCGTCCACCTGGTGACGTCCTGCTCGTTCTGGGCAAGCTGCGCCAGAAGCTGGGAGGCTTCCGTGGCGGTATCCGTATCGCCCAGGATTTTATAGAACTCAGTGTAGGATTTCTGTGCGGTGTCCCCGCTGTATCCCGCCGCCTCAAAAGCGGTGGTGAGCTTGCCCTGGGCCACCCGGTATTCCTCGGTGGCTTCGTCCAGGTTCCAGATGGCGCTGCCAAGCTCTTTTATACCGCTTAACGCCGCCTGGATGCCGGAAGAGATAAGGTTTCCCATCGCCACCGTGGCGACCGAAAGCCCGGAGCCTAATTGATCCGCCCCGCTGGATGCCTCCTCCAGCGAATCTCCGAAATTCTCCGCCACATCCCCGGCATCCTTCATCCACTCCCGGTTTTCCCGAAGTTCCCCGGAAAGCTGGGAGATGCGCCCCTCCAGTTCCTTTGCCTCGCTGGAGCCTTTCCCGTACTCCAGAACCGCATTGGAATAGGCGCGTTTCATCCCGGCCAGTTCATCTTCCTGACGGGAAATCTCCTGGGAGAGCCGCTCTGTGGCGTCCGCCGCCTCCGTCTCCTGCCGGGAGAGGGACTCAATGGCCCGCTCATTGGCGGAAAGTTCCCGCTCCATGCCGTTTAAGGCGGCTTCAGCGTTGTTAAGCTGGATCTGCCAGTTCTGCGTCCGGCGGTCGTTCTCCCCAAAGGACTCGGAGGCGTTCTGGAGGGCAGCCCGCAGCGTTTCGATCTTCTGGCGCTGGGCGTCGATTTCCTTATTCAGAACGGTATTCCTTGCGGAAAGCGCCTGGATGGATTTATCGTTGGCGTCAAACTGCGAGGAAACCAGCTTCATCTCGGAACCCAGCACCTTAAAGGACTGGTTGATCTCAGACAGCGCCTTTTTAAATTCCTTTTCGCCCTCGATGCCGATTTTCAGGCCAAAATTGTCCGCCACGGGTCACACCTCCTCTCGCGCTAAATTCCATAAGGGATCACATCATCAATCGTCAGTTCCTGCTTTGGCTTCGCAATCCCCAAAAACTGCCGGTGGCATTCCCACAGGTCCATGAGCAGGCCAAAAGGCATGAGCCACACCTCTTCCATGCGCAGGGAGAGGTGGGCCATGCCGTAATACAAAAGCCGGGTAAACAATTCCGCATCGCTTACCCGGCCGCCGTGTTTTTTCCCTCCAGCTCACTTTCGATATTCCGTTTGGTCCCCCGGTACATCGCCTCCATGATGGCGTCCTTATAGTCCGTCAGTTCCATCGGGGAGGTGAGAAGCTCCACCTCTTCGGCGGTCAGTTCCGGCTTTTTGTCCTCCGGGTGTTTCAGATTGTGGACGAGGATGGGTTGGTTGCACAGTAAGGTAATCAGCCACACGATCTCGTCCAGCGCCATCTCAAAGTTCTCCGCCTTCATCAGCTTCTCGCCCAGGTTTTCCAAGCCCCCGTAACGCCCGGCGATCTGCTTTGTGGCGCGGGTGGTCAGGAGCATTTCATATTCCTGCCCGCCGATATTGACAACTGCTGTTCTTTCTTCCATACTTCAAACCCTCCTTAACCTTCGCCGCCTGCGCCCGATGTCTGATCCGCATAGGACGGTTCATAGACTTCCTCGTACCAGCCCGAAATGACTGTAGGGGATACACCGGCGTCATCCTCAGACACCTCCGCTTTCCAGGGGTGCTTGCCTTGGCCGTCCACCTTATTGCGCCGGGTCACCGTCCCCTCGATGGAAGGGGTGGAAAACTCGATGCTCTCGCCCTTGGTGGTCAGGTTGGTGGCCGGGATACCAAAAATCACGCGGTACAGCCAGAAATAGCGGTATTTGCCGTTTGCTTTCTTGGCCCGGAAGCCGATGGCAACCGGAGCGCCGCCGTCCTCCGATGCGGAGATCAGGACGCCGTTTTCATCAATCACCGCCCCGGTCAGGTCTTCCGCCACGCTTTTCCCAATATCGTCCACACCCAGCGTCAGCGTCCCGCTCTGGAACTCCTTCACGACCTCCGCCGCGCCATCGTCCGCGTACAGCGTAGCTTCCGCCAGTTCCACGGAAAGCTCGGCGGTCATGGCTTTTGCCAAAGCCACCGGGGCGGCATAGGTCTCATCGCCGTTTTCACCCTCGGTAATCTTCGAGTAGAAAAGTTTATCAAGGCCAATGGTAGCCATAGTTCATTCCTCCAATCCATACAGTTTTGCCACATCAATGGCATAGTGGTGGTAGCCGGTATCGTCCTCATGGCCGATGTACCGCCTGTCCGTAATCACAAAATCAGCGGCAAGGAGCGCCTTTGAAAGCTGCCCCTTCCGCATCAGATAGTTCCCTTTGGAGAACAGGGAGAGCCGCGCCTCCTGGGTTTCATACCCCGGCAGGTTATCCGCGTGGAGTTCATAAGTATCCGCCAAAGGCGTGACCACCACATATTCCTCCGGCGGCTCCCCGGAGAACACGCCCGTCTCCACAGGCAGTCCGCAGCCGGTGACCGCAGCCTTGATTTCCGAAAGCAGGCTCAAATCTTCTCCACCTCCTCGTCCAGCTTCGCCTTCATGGCGTTGATACAGGCATTCCGGGAGGAGGAACGGGCTGGTTTTAAGAAGGGTTTTGCGGGCTGGCCGCTTTTGCCGTATTCCAGGATGGTGGCGATCTTGGCGTTGCTGTCGCCGTCCGACCTCGGCTCGGAAAAGCCCACCTTCACATTGAAGTCCCCATTCTTATCCTGCAGGGCGGGAGATGTGCCAAGGGAGCGAAGAAGCTCCCCGGTGCTTCGGGACTCATACTTCGTCCCGCTGCCGATAACCGCCTGCAGGTTGGAACGCACCTTGTCCTCCACAACCTCCGCACCCGCCTCCAGCACCTTCGGGAGAATCTCATCGGTTTTATCCGCCAGCCGGGATACCTTCATCAGGAAATCATCCGGCATCCTCCATGTCGCTTTAGCCATCGTCCTCACAACCTCCATATCGTTCGCTTCCGTGCAAGCACGAAAGCTCATTCATTCCGGTGTTCGTCCTCTCCCCAAAAAGCCATGCGGCTTTCCGGGGACCCCTAACGCACCTCCTGTACCAGTACTTCCAGATACATCCCCCTGCCTTTGACATCCTCCACCGAAGTAATCTCAAAGGTATGCCCGTCACAGAGGATGCGCATATCGGTTGTGACCGTAACGCCGGGTATCACGCGGAATTGAAAAAGGTCGGTGGCAGTGGAAAAGGATGCCATGTTGGCCCATTTCTCACTGCCGTGCCGGCCTTCCCGGTAAGCGCGTACCTCTGCCACGGTCACATCCGTTTCCGTCTTAAAGCCCTCATCATCCTGCGTGAACTGTTTTTCCACAATGGAGATGAAGGTGTTCATCTTTCCAAAGCTCATGTCACACCTTCCATTCCCGGTCGAGCCGAAGCAGAAGGTTGACCGTGTTCCAGACCTGCTGTGCCGCGTTTGTGTTATCAGCAAAGAATCCGCCCGTGGAACCGTCCCTGGACTCATAGAAATGCGATGCCAGCATAATCACCGCCTGTTCAGTGGTGGCCGGCATTGCGTTCTCCGTATAATAGCCCTCCTGGATATGCTGGTAGCTCTCCGCGTAGGAAACAGCGGCGGTGATGTAGCTCTGCAAAAGCGCGTCATCCACCGAATGTTCCAGAATCAGGTTTGCTTTGACTTTTTCCAGCAGAGTGTCCATCACCGCCGCCCCCTTCCTTAACTGGATGCCATCAGGCCCGCTGCCTTCAGCTTGGCCAGCAGGCCGTTGAAATCAGAAACCAGAGTGGAAACATCCTCCGCAACACTGTCTGCCTGGTTTGCCGCCTGGGGAACCTCGGCGGCGGGCAAACCGGTAACAGAAGCCCCCTCCTTGATTTCGAGGGTGCCTCCGATCACCCACTTATCGCCACCCTGCTCCATGTAGTTCTTTACGTTGTAACTCATCTGTCAGCCCTCCCTTACGATGCTTTCTGTACCAGCACCTTGACAGCCTCCGGCAGGATCATCTTGCCGTCCACGCGCTGGGAAGCGAGGAAGCCCACCTGACCGTTTGCCGCATACAGTTCGTTCAGGCGCTTGAAGGAACGCCCCTGGCGGTCTGCGATCCAGTAGTAGCTGAAGTCGCCAAAAGCGATGGTCTTCGCGCTGGCGGCGATGGCGGGCATATAGGCCGAAGTACGCACAGGACGACCCAGGATGGTATCCGGCGTTCCGGCAGTCAGGGAAGGCTGCCACAGGTACTGGCCGCTGCCATCTTTCAGTTTACGGACTGCCTTGATGGTGGAATCGTTCAGCACCCACACAGCGTTGCGGCGGTAGGGCGATTTCAGGGAGTAGAACAGGTCGATCAGTTCATCGGCGGTAATCGCGGTGGCGGACGCAGCAGTGATGCCGGTCTCCGCGCCGCCGGTGGCAGCCAGAATGCCCAGAGGCTTGCCAGAGCCGTCCCCGGTAAAGAAGGCTTCCTCCTCCTTTGCGCCGATGCGGCGGGCGAACTCACGGGAGATGTAGCTTTCCAGGTCAAAGACGCTGTCGTTTAAAAGTTCCTCAGAGACCTTGATCATTGTCCCCAGCTTGTACGCCCCGATGGATACCTGGCCAAAGGAATCATCGCTCTCGGTATAGGCGCCTTCCTCGTCAATCCAGGACGCAGTGCCCTTGGTCGCCACCACGGGGATCTTGCGGTCGCCGCTGGAAGTCTGGATGACCTTCGCAAGCTGGCGGAACACGTTCTCTTCCTCCAGGGCTTCTACCAGGGTGCGCTCGTACTCGTCCGGCACCAGATAGCCACCCTCGGAATCCGTGCCGATCTGCAGCGCGTTCAGCACCGTGGGCATGGGCGCTTTGGAGCGCATCATGTTCCAGAAGTTCTGGCGGTACTCATCGGTGGCGCGGCCGGTCTTAGTCTCCTCCTTGCCGCTCATGGGCTTACCCGTCAGGGGCTTGTTCACCGGGCGGTTCAGTTCCGCCTCCAGCGCCTCCTGACGTTCCAGGCGGGCGATCTCCTTGCCCAGGTCGGTGATCTCCTGCTCCATACGGGTATAGGCGGCGTCATCCTCGGCGGACAGGACGCCCTTATCGTTTCTGTGGGAATCCAGAAAGGCTTTCGCGGCTTCCCAGGCTTTGGCGCGCTTTTCGCGCAGTTCAAGAATCGTCATAGTGGTATCCTCCTTAATGTTTCAAAAGATTGAGCCGCTCGTAGAGACTGTCTACGGAGCGGCCCTTGGGTTTGGAATCTTCGGTTTTCTTAGGATTGGTCCTGCAGCTGGCCGCGATCTTATCCATCAGGGAGTTGACCACAGCGGCTTTGGAATACAGCATGGACACCGCAGGCGGCTCCATGTCCTCCGGGATCTCCGCCCGTGCCAGGACATCATCGGCAAAGCCAAGCTCCACCGCCTTGTTTGCGTCCATCCAGGTCTCTGCGTCCATCAGATGTGAGAGCTTGGCGCGGGACAGCCCGGTCTTGATTTCATAGGCGTTGATGATGGAATCCTTCACGCTGCCAAGCATCTCGATGGCCTTCTGCATCTCTGCGGTATCGCCCATAGCCACCGTCATGGGATTGTGGATCATCATCATGGACACCGGACTGACCAGTACTTTTGTACCAGCCATAGCAATGACCGAGGCTGCGCTGGCTGCGATGCCATCGATCTTCACGGTCACGTTGTGCGGATAATCCATCAGCATGTTATAGATCTGGGCCGCCGCCACGCAGTCGCCGCCGGGGCTGTTGATCCAGACCGTGATGTCCCCGTCCCCAGCCATCAGTTCCTCTTTGAAAAGCTGGGGTGTGACATCATCGTCAAACCAGCTTTCCTCGGCGATAGTGCCGTTCAGGAACAGCGTCCGTTCCGCCGGAGCTGTCTCCGTCGCCGCCTGGTTCTTCCACTTCCAGAACTTCTTCATCGGGGTTTTCCTCCTTTCCGTCATTGCTCGTTTCGGTATTTGCAAAAGCCCCGGCGTTTCCAAGCGG
>OLSX01002338.1_pt1 | contig 16889 bp, 16 predicted proteins | sample 1673141 | NCBI WGS metagenome assembly OLSX01 (sample SAMEA3136759, study PRJEB25190) | human gut metagenome | biome: human gut; feature: human-associated habitat; material: faeces | place: Austria | collected 2013
TCCACAGCTTTTACCTCTTACTCAACATTCGCTTGATGCTCCGCAAAATGGGCTTTGATGATGATACGGTGGTCAAGATGCACAAAGATCAAGAAACAGTCCGTGGTACGGCTACGGCATATTCGGGAATGTACAAACGAAACTTCACGGAAGAAAATGCGGAGCTACGCATTACAACCAACGAGAAGCGTCAGCCTATTCTTACCATCAATGGACTATCTGTTCCAGATTGGTGCGAACAGAAGTGGAAACAGCTTGTCAATCGTAATCGCTCGCAACGACTGTAGAGATAAGACATCTCCTTCCCCTTTCATTGTAATGTTTGGACTCCGACTAAACTTTTAAGAAGATAATCACGTAAGAACGCTCACTTTCTCCCACGAATCACTACCTTTGCAAGTGATAATAGTGAGCGTTCTTTGGCTATCCAAAACGATGTACTTCAAAGCACTCCGCTCATTTCTAAATCGTTACCTATCCTCACTTCTCCAAACGGTAACCTCTTACTTCTCAGCTAGATAGCCCGAAACCAAAAAATAAGGGAGGGACTTTTTTCCTTTTGTAACCGAAATAACGGAGAGATAAAAAATACGGATTATGTTCCTTATTATTTTTATGAAAAGGGACGTAAAGATGCTTATTGCCATCATGTACTAGTTTCTGAAAAGGACAATTCGATTATCGTCCCGTTTAAATATATGAATTTAATTTTGGAAAGGATCAAGGATGATTAGAATATTTATTTCACTTGTTTTCTGTCTGATGTCTGCCTTTGCCTGTGCGCAGTCAAACCGGTCAGATAATATGTATCAATGGGGAAAAAACAAGGCCAGCGAGCAGTTGGTCAATGGTCTGAAGTCACGTCAGAAAACTCTCTGGAAAGAACAGCGCGATTTGCAAAACCGGATAGATAGTGTATATTGGGATGAAGCATTGGACGCTATTAAGGATACAACCTTTACTTTGGAAGCCGACAAGGTAGTTTTCCCGTATGGTCAGATTGCTTATGTTAATTCCAACACCAATTTCGTTTCCGTCAATAAGGACGATGCTGTTGTGCAGGTTGCCTTCAATATACCCTTCTCCGGACCTAATGGCATTGGTGGAGTTACGGTTCAGGGAAGCGTAAGTGGATACAAAATTCAAACAGACAAGAAAGGGACTACACAAGTAAGTATGAGTGTTACTGGTATTGGTATCTCTGCCCAAATCTGGATTACCATGTATAAGGGAAGCCATGAAGCCAGTGTGGAAATTCTGCCTAACTTCAACTCTCGTAGGCTCACCCTTAATGGAGTCATACTACCTCTTCACAAGAGTACTGTATTTCAAGGGCGAACATTATAACAAAGAAGCCTGCTGACAATTATAGCCAGCAGGCTTTTTGCTTTCTTCGTCTTTCTGTCCCAAAAACTATGATTTCATGTCCAAAACTCTTCTTCGCCAGTGGGTTGCATCTTGCCCCCGCACTTTGGGCAAGTATGCATATCCCACCTGTGAATCCTGTCAGAACCACATCTTAGACATTGATTCCCAATGACGGCAAGCAGACGCCGATAATCATGTGCTTTATGATGTGTATGCGCAAACAGATTGCATAAAGCGTGCAATCGTTTGCACAAAAAAAAAAATAACCTTATTGAAACTTTTCTTGCTTCATATTGGATTTCTTCTTAAATTTGCAGCCGAAAATAGATACCAACTAACAAACGAAGGCTAAGTTTAATATAAACGAAACCAAATATAAAAGTAAAGATATGATGAAGCAAACATTCATAAAATCAGCTATGTTGCTGCTGCTGATCCTTTCAACGGCAACGACGCGAGCGCAGGAGGTCGCTCTGAAGACCAACTTACTGGGATGGGCTTCCACATCTGCCAACGCCGGCATCGAAATCGGCACGGGCAAGAAAACAACCTTCCAACTCTTCGGCACCCTGAACCCCTGGAAGTTCTCGGGCGACAAGAAGATGAGATTCTGGAATGTTATGCCAGAATACAGATGGTACACTTGCCAGAAGTTTGGAGGCCATTTCTTCGGAATTCATGCCTTAGGCGGTGAATACAACATTAAAAACATTGACATGCCCTTCGGCATCCTGCCGAAAACTCTGGAGGGCAGGCACTATGAAGGCTGGTATGTAGGTGGAGGCCTCACCTACGGCTATCAGTGGCTACTCAATAAGCACCTCAATTTCGAAGGGTCTATCGGTTTGGGATATGCCTACAGTCCTTACAAGCTTTACGGACGATGCGAAAAATGTCTCGACAAAGACCACCGCAACTATGTGGGCCCTACAAAAGCCGCACTATCTCTCATATACGTGTTCTAAGAATTTAATTTAACTGTGGTTTTAAACTGACAATAAAAACACGTAATAACTAGACAGAATACAAAAAAAAAAAATAGGGAAATCATAATATGGATAAAATGAAGCTTTATGCGGTCATTTCGCCCCTCTGCATACTCCTTTCTCAGGGCATCATGCCTGCTCAGGCTCAACAGCTGGCAGGGGGTAAGATTCAGGTAGAAAGCGTCTTGGCACGCAAGAACGGCAACCGGATGGACGTTGCCTTCCGTATGAATCTGAACGAATTGAAGATGAAATCAGAGCAGCAGATTGTTTTCACACCGGTAATGGTAGGAACTGATTCTATCGCTCTCAACCCTATCATCATCCAGGGTAGAAACCAGGCTGTAAGATACCGCCGACTTGCCGACAGCAAGAAGAATCCGCATGCACAGGTTCTTACCCGCAAGAACAAGACCAGTCAGCAGGTTTACTTCGCCCAGTCTGTTCCTTACCAGAAATGGATGAAGAAGTTCAAACTCTCGGTGAAAGAAGATCTCTGCGGATGCGGCAACCTGATAGAACAGGACAATACGCCGATTGCGGATATCGACCGTACACCGAAGATTACGAAGGATTTCTTTGTGCAGCCGAAGGCGGAAGCCAAGAAGGTAAGAGCCGAAAAGGGTGAAGCTTATCTCAGCTTTGTGGTTAACAAGAGTTATATTCTTGCCAACTTCCGTGAGAATGCTACTGAGCTGAAGAAGATTACTTCCACCATCGACCTGGTGAAGAACGATAAGAACGTTGAAATCACAGATATTGATATCCATGGTTTTGCTTCGCCTGATGGTTCGTATGCCAACAACAAGCGCCTTGCCAACGAGCGTGCAGCTGCCCTCCGTAAATATGTGAGCAGCCTCTACACCTTAAACAGCAAGCTCTTTACCTATCAGGCTACACCGGAAGACTGGGAAGGATTCAAGAAGAAGATTCAGGCTAGTCATCTGGCTGATAAGGAAGCGATACTCGAGATAGCTAACTCCTCGCTGGCTCCCGACGATAAGGACCTGAAGATCAGAAAGCTCCATCCGGCTAGTTACCGCTATATCCTGGATCATATCTATCCTCGTCTCCGTCATAGCGACTATACGGTAACCTACACGGTTCGTCCGTTCAGCATCGAAGAAGCCAAGGAGATATTGAAGACCAAACCACAGCAGCTTTCTCTGCAGGAGATGTTCCTGGTGGCACAGACTTACGAGCCGGGTTCGCCAGAGTTTAACGAGGTATTCGACATCGCCGTCCGTCTCTTCCCAGATGATGAGACAGCGAATCTTAATGCCGCCTGCACCGATTTGCAGAAAGGTGATCTTACTTCTGCCGAAAAGCATCTTGCCAAGGCAGGCAACTCGAAAGAGGCAGAGCGTGTAAGAGATGTCTTCAAGCAGATAAAGGAATTGGAATAACAGAAAATTAGAGAATAACGATTATAAACAAGCTTAACTTTCAAAAATTATGAAGATTAAACATTTATTTGGCTTGGCTGTCATCGCAGCTATGACAGCAAGCTGTTCAAGCAATGAGGACCTGGGAACCGCAGGTCCAGGTACTGGTACTAATGAAGCAGGTGTTGGTTATGCAATTTTCACCATCAACTTGCCTTCGGTAAGTGGAACTCGTGCAGCAGATGCTGGTGGTGCTGAAATGAATGAAGGCACAGAAGAAGAGTATGCTGTAAAAAGCGCAACTGCCCTTATCTTCCAGAAGTATGGTTCAGATGAAGGCTCTTACAAGTTTGTTGAGAGCGTAACTTTACCTATAGATGGATGGAAAGACGATCCCACAGATGGTATCACAACTACTTCTAAAAAGCTGGTAGCAAAGCTTACTAATGTGGATACCAAGAATGATTATAGTGTTTTGATTTTGCTTAACAATAATAAAACTGGTGGTGGAGCAAAGGTTGAATTGCCTACTGCAGGTCAAAGTTATAATGATTGGAATAGCAAAATTTTGACTCCTTCAGTTACTGATTTGGCTGCTTCTGGTGACTTCTATATGGCTAATGCTCCGTTGAAAGGAAGTGCTGACTCACCTGCAACTTTGGTTAGTATTGACAAAAATAAAATATATGCCAGCGAGGCAGAAGCAAATAAACCTACTAACGATTGTGCTGCAACAGTTTTTGTAGAGCGTGGAGTAGCAAAGATGACAGTTGCTGCCCCTGGAACAATAACTGTTAAGGACAAGGCAACCACAAAGCCTACAAAGAGTCAAGTAACATTTAGCAATTGGGCTTTGGATATCACAAACAAGAAGACATACGCTGTTCATAATATTGATGGCTTGAGCAAAGATTTCCCTGCTATTTGGACTACAGAACGTTTCACTGGTACTAACAACCGAGTTTATTGGGGTACGGATCCTAACTACAATTTGGCTGAGCTCAATACTAATGATGCCAAAAGAAAAGAAGAATTCAATTTTATCACTGCTCCAAGTGAGATTAATAAAGACTTCACCAACACCACCAACACCAATCCGGTATATTGCTTAGAGAACACCTTTAACTTGGCAAACATGTATCAGGGTCAGACAACCCGTGTTATCTTCAAGGCAACATATACTCCTAAGGATAATGCAGGCAATCCCCTTGCAGATAAAGATGGAACATTCTACACCATCGGTAATATGACAACTATCCTGAAAGAAGCAGCCTTAGAGACTGCAGTTAATACTGCAGCAACTTCAGTTCTCCCAGGTTGTACAGTTGACTATACAAATCTCAAGCAAGAAGGATCTCATGTGATTACCTTGGCAGATATCAAGGATTCTACTGGTACAACTCTTGTTGCCGATAAAAATTATAGTGGTAAGACAGGTACAGAAATCGTTAAAGAGATTAATGATAAACTCGGCTTGATTGATGGAGCAGGACATGCAGAAGCGATGGTTGGTATCAATACATACGCACAGGGTGTTACATATTATATCGCTCGTGTTAAGCACTTCGGCTCATTGACTCCATGGAACTCAGGTGAATCTTATGGAGCAGATAACGGTAAGTATCTTGGTCGTTATGGTATGCTCCGTAACAACTGGTACGAATTGAAAGTTGGCAACGTCTATGGCCCTGGCTACCCTGGTGTACCTCCAGTAGACCCAACTCTGCCAGATGATGAGAACGAGAAGTATCTCAGCGTCAGCGTAAAGATCCTTTCTTGGGCTAAGCGTTCAGACACAGTCGATTTGTAATCCATTACACATTATTATATATAGCTCAGCCGCTCTAGCGCTAAGGAGCGGCTGGCTATCTCGGAAAAATAAGAATCTATTTATACACTTTACTTTTTCATAAAACAGATAAGCATCATGGCAAACAAGAAGTTTAACAGTTGGATCAAGAATATATGCATGGGATGGGGCTTCATCATGGCCGGCAGCCTGCTAGCAAGCTGCAACGACTTGATGCACGACGACCTGCCTCCTTGTGACATGGGTGTTGACTTGCAGTTCAAGTACGACTACAACGTGCAGCGTGCCGACATGTTCAAAGATCATGTGGGCGGACTCAGCGTATTCGTATACGACGAGCAGGGCAACTTCATTGCTCGCCATGATGCCTATAACGATGCGACATCACAGCCGCTCAAGGACCCTAACTATGCCATGCGAATCAATCTGGAACCGGGCAAATACAGATTCGTAACCTTCGCCTTTCAAAAGAAATACGAAGATGCACTTGCGCAGCCAGGTGCCAAATTCCAGATAGCTCTGCCACAGCAGGGTGACAACATCACCGCCCTCCATGCACGACTCGACCGCGAACAGGGCAAGGTAAACAACCAGAGCCAACCGCTTGATACACTCTGGCAGGGACTCAGCAACGAACTGGTTGAAGTAAAAGACCTGCAGGTTACACGCCATACCATCGGTCTGGTTCGTGATACCAAGCAGCTCACCATCAGCCTGCATCAGACCGACGAGCCTGCCAACATCAATGCCGATGACTTCAGTTATCAGATAACCAATGCCAACGGCGATATCAGTTACGACAACTCTCTCCTCCCCGACGAGGAGTTGACATATACCCCATACTACACCTGGACCACTGAGTTTAAGGATACCGAGGGCAATGTAAAGGAGCGCACCGCTCATGCCGCCCTCATGTTCTCCCGACTCATCTGGCATCCGGCAGAAGAAAACGACAAGAACGCCATCCTCACCATCACGAACAAGACTACTGGCGAAGAGGTGGCACGCATCAATCTTGCTGACTTTCTGGCTCAAGGCCGTGGCGCCTTCGAAGCCCGCCATTATTCAGAGCAGGAATTCCTGGACCGAGAGTACGACTACAAGCTCGACTTCTTCCTCCAGGGCAACCAGTGGAAGTATGTGCAGCTCAGCATTTCCATCCTGGATTGGAGCAAGCGCATCCAGCGTGTCGATTTCTAACCGTTTCAGGTGTCAGAGCCCCTTCCGGGCATTTAGCTCATAAGAGTATTTGACTTTAAAAATTAGAAACAATGAAAATACGAGATTTCATTTTAAGTTTAGTTAGTTGGTTTATATTGTTGGTTACAGTAAGTTGCTCTGACGAACTTGGAGGCGAGCGCACTCCCATTTCGTCAGAAAGCAACTTGCATGTACTCGTGCCAACCGTGCTCAGCAGCCGCGGCACCAATCCCGACGATGCTTCCGGCATTCCTACCTATAATGCCACGGTAGATGAATGCCAGATCAACGACCTGACCCTCTATGCTTTCCCTACAGGAAATGAAGGCAAGCTCCTGAAAAAGACGCTCCCTGCCCCACTGGCTTCGATGATGCTGGAGCAGCATGTAGCTAACTATCAGCTCAATATCGAGCCGGGCACTTACCATATCTATGTGGTTGCCAATATGAACAAGGTGTTGAGTGGTAAGACTATCCAAACAGAAAATAATCTCAAAGATATAGTACTGAACTATGTAGCTGGAACAGAACCGGGAATGCCGGTTTCTACAAACATCCCGATGATTTATGAGCCAAAGGATGTGAACGGTAATATCATCGATACAAAAATAGAAAAAAGTGGTGATAAATATACCGAGGTGGTAGCTAACCTGAAGTTTACATGCGTAAAGGTTAAGCTCAACCTGCTTTTCGACCCTACTGCTGAAGGTTCTGCATTCAAAGGAAAGAGCTATCGCATCAAGGATATTCTGGCTCAAAAGCTTTCTCCTAGCACCACGCTGAGTTGGAATGGAGCATTTAGCAATTCTAATGTTAGCCAAGATTATGCCAAAGGTTTTGAAAATGAAGTTTATGCAACTCCTTCTGAGGCAAGCAATAAGGGTGGTTATTATAAGGCGGGAGACTGGACAGAGAAAGCAGACAATGCCAATGTGAATAATAAGAACATCATCACCCTTGTTCAGGGTGCTACTCCTACAGCTGCTCCACAGAATGCCACCGATAAGTGGCTTTTCCAAGGCACTTACTATCTGCCTGAGCGTTATATCGCCAAAGCCTCTCAGCAGTCTACCCTCAAAGTTAATGGCTTTGTGAATGGTAGCTTTGAGAACAACTATACGATTAAGCTGGGACATCGTCAGGACGAGAGCCCAACTTCCACCGAAGTTCCGACCTTCCCTCGTGGCACCTATTATGAGATTATCGGCAACATCAAGAGTCTGGGAAACATGACTCTCGACTGTAATGTGAGCGTAAAGGACTGGACTCCTGTAACGATAGATGCCGACTTCAACCATACTACTTTGTGGGTAAGCAAGACGAAGGCGAGCGTAACATCTACCACGACAGACTCCATCGACTATGAGTCGAACGTAATGCTGACAAAGGCAGATTTCGGTTGCGATGAAAAGGTAACAACATCCAGTGGTGAGAAAGATGTGATTGTGTTGAGCAAGCTAGATGCAGTGAAGAATCATAGAATCACATTCAAAATCAACGAGGACATTAAGTTCTCCGACTATAATGGAAAGTACAAGGGTACGGCAAAGGTTTGGATTAAGGCTGGTAACATTAAGAAGTATCTCGATGTAACCTATGATGCCTCTCCTTATTTTGAGGTAAATCCACAGGAAGTAACCATCTATTGGCGTAGCGACAACAATACCAAAGTGGTACAGTTTAAGACCAACCTCGGCGGTTTGGCTTTCACCGGTAACACCTCTTCCACCGTAGGTAAGTCAACCATTCAGGCATCTTGCGATAAACCTGATACTCCAGAAGGAACCTTCAAGATTAAGGCAACCAGTGACCCTGTTACCACGACAGTACATTACCTCACCGTGAAGCCAAAGAAACCTGCAGCAAGCTTCGACTTTGAGAAGAAAATCAAGGTAACGGTAAAGCCTGCAATGGGTAAGTATCGTATCAACTTCCGTGCCATCAACGACCGCGCACATTATAACGGAGGTAATAGAACTGATAATTATGAGGGTACACTTGAAGAAAAAAAGAATAATGGAACTGAAGGAAATACCAACTGGGCAGATGGATGGTATGATTTAAAGAATAAGGATGACGGAGTTTACATACCTAACCCAGACTTTCATTATACCTATGTCTATACCCAGATTGGTGAGACAACCGGAACTGAAGCCAACTCTAAAGTTTGGAAATTTACAGAACACTGGCCTGGTGATAAAATGGTTGCGGATTATACGAATGTGGGTTGGTATTACGTGGACTTCAAAGAGAATGCCGAGTCGAAATATACAGAGCATGGTGCTACGGGAGTAAAGACCATCAAGCCTGGTGAAACATTGATTATATTCAGTAACAATACCAATAAGGAACTAGGTTATACGCTTCATCGTTGCACTCACCACTTGGAGCCGGGTATTCCTCTCTTCGACTATGAGGATCGAGAGGGTTGGATTGTCTATGATCCAACATCAGATCCTACTTGGAACATATATGATGCCATGCCAACTATTGAGAACATCAACTTTACCATTTACACCAGATTCCAGACTTACGGATGGTTCAAGGTATATGGTGTCGCCAATGGCAAAAATGGTGATGACAGTAATAAAGAGCGCGAGTCTTTTACCATCTATGATACAGCGGGTAACAGTTGGTCATGCAATAATTTGAATAATGGTTGGTATAAGACTGTGATTACTCTCAAGGCTGTTAAGGGAGACCACGAGAAGGACATCAGAATCAAAAAAGACAACAAAGCTACGGGTGGAGAAAGCGTCCTGCTTTTCAATGGCAACAGCTATGAGAAGCATAATGACACAGGCTATTACGATGGCACTTCTTGGCACGCAGGCAAACCATCTGGTGTGAATTAAATAAGATTAGAATCAGATTTGAACACTGTTATAAATCAGTTTAAGCAATGAAGAAGATCAAACATTTAATGATATGGATAGGATTGCTCCTAAGCCTTGTTTCCTGCAAGGATACGATGGAGGCTATCGGACTCGGCGGGGATGAAATCCCTGCCGAGGGACTTGTCTTGAACCTTCAATTGACTAACTTCACCAAGCAACAGATTGGTACAAGAGCGGGGGCCTCGGAGACATTCAATTCGCTCTGGGCTGTGTTCTATGGAGACAATAACGAATACAAAGACAAGACAGATTGCTATTCTACCTTATCACAGCAGCCTGATGGCAGCTACAAGGTAAAGATAACCAATGTACCTGCTGGTACCAAGAATGTACATCTTGTAGCCAATGCCAGCGACATGACGGATGCCGAGGCACAAGACTTGCAGTCTCTCACTGCTGCTAAGGAGAGAGCCCCTCAGCTTGATGCCCCTATCTGCTGGGGTAAAATTTCAATAGATACACTTTTGGAAGCTAATCCTTCAGTGACGATGTTGCGCCAATGCGCCAAGATAAGTTTGGAGATAGACAATAGCATCCAGAGTAATTTCACTAATGCAGGCTTGTATGTCTATAACATGGCAACCAAGGCAGCCATAGCTCCTGCCAATTATATCGAGCCTACGACCGATGACTTGGCGGAATCTACCGATCTCAGAACGGACAACCCATTGGGCGGCGATACCGCAACCACCGTGGCAGTAAATGAAACTTCTGCAGGCAAGGCAATGGTGATTATCAAGGCGAATTATAAGGATAGTGTAGGATATTATAAGGTGGCACTCTACAAGAATGCTAAAGAGAAAATCCAATATGCCTTGCTCCGTAACCACCATTATACCATCAAGGTAACCAAGGTAAACGACTATGGCTTCTCTACGCTTGAAGAGGCTAAGAAGAGTCTGCCAGAGAATAGAGTGGAAGTAGAGGTGCGGGACGATAATCCTGAAATCACCAGAATGATAGCTTGCAAAGACTATGAACTGGGAGTGAGCGATTATCAGGAGGTAGATGCAAGCACAACAGAGGCTACCGTAACCATTGTTACTACCTTGCCAAAGGCAACGAGTAGTGATAGTGCGCTATATAGTGTCACGAAAAATAATTCTTGGATAACCGATTGTCAGCAAGAGACCGTGAATGATATACCAGAGACAAGCAGTTCTTCTAAAGGCAAGAAATATACCTTGAAGCTTACGCTTGAAAAGAATAACCAATCAGAGAATCCACGTACAGGAACCATCACCGTTACTTCTGGCGACCTTTCTCTGGATATAACCATCAAGCAGGCTGGTTTTGATTTTAGAAGAGAGGATTCTGCTAGAATCGTAACCATGCAGTATAATAACTCCACCGTAGCTGCCAACTATTTCAAGTGGTTGGACACTGGTGTGCAAGGCATCACTCCTACAGAAATGCAAGGGGCTGTGAGAAATGATGGTTTGCATTTCTGCGTGGGAACAGCCGATATCACGTATCTTATCCCTAAACTTAATGGTGATCAGATTACTAAAAAGGATGATAAAATCAAAGTGGAAGAAGATAAAGGTAAGTGGAAGGTAAGCCTTGCCAATACTACGGTAAATGAAGATTTGTGGAAGTCTTCATTTACCATCACCAACCAGGCTGGCATCGAGATCACTTATCCTGTTTATCATACTGGTATCTTCCATAAGATAGATGAGAATTCCAAGGTATATAATGTTTATCAGTTGGCAGAAAACGGAGATAACGAGAAGAAGGTGAAGGGCTGGTTCTATTATGGTGTGGTAAAGGTAGTGGGAAAGAAGGCCGATGAAACCACCACTACTTATTATATGTTAGACCGCAACCTAGGTGCATCCAACAATGGTTACTATGCCCCAGATGTGGTGGCACTGGAAAAGAACAAGAAAGCCATTGGTGGCTATTTCTGTATCTCTGAAAAAAAGAACACCAGCGATGCCACTCAGGGAAATCTCTCCAGCACCTTGGCACCAAAAGGCTATACCATTCCAACTGATGCCGTGTTCGAAGAATTAGTTAATGCAGGCAATCTGGAGGTGGTACCACAGTCCACATCGTTAGGAGAAACTTACAACTGCGTGCGTATCAAGACGGTGGATTCCGAGTTGCCATACATCTATCTGCCTATGGGTGGATTCTTGGAGGGCGAGAGCCATAAGAACCCTATCCATGTAAATCTCTGGACCAAGACTTTGCTGTCAGGTACGCAGGGCTTCGGTACCAACAGTCCTGAATATGGTTTCTGGTATAGATACTTTGATGTTTACAACAAGAGGATAGGATTATCCAATATGAGATTCGTGAGTGGTAGCAACGGCATGAACAATGGCCGCTACAAGGCGATGCCAATACGCCTGATTCTGAAATAAACATCAGATAAGTGATAAATACAATAACATCTTTTACTTATATATAATTAAAGTATAAAAAACAGCTGTTTTACAAAGAAGAGGGTGTGTCATAAGCCACACCCTCTTCCTTGATTCTTAGCTTCACTCAAATCTGCAACTTCATTTCATCAATACGAACGCCAAAATCATCCATATAGCGCTTGTATATATAAGAGGCAACTTGTAATATTCCCATCATAGTCATTATTCATTTTATAGTTTATTGCCGCAGAGTTCCGCTTTTTTATTGAAACCGCCAAAGAAAATCAAAATAAATCTGCAAGTTATCTGCAAATTACAACACCAAGAAATTCACAATAAATCAACAAAATCCCCCGAATATAAGTTGTAAACTTTCCTCTCCCGGCGGTCCCATCCCGTACAATCTGGCGAAGACCGCTTTGGTCCGCCAACCTTAGAGCGTAGCGGTTCCGAGCGACGAGGATGAGCGGTTTCCTCCCTCTTCCCTGAGGGTGAGAGGGTCGGGGTGAGAGGTGGAGCCTTCCTTAAGGGTAAGGAAGGACGGGATGATTTTAGAAAAAAAGCCCTGTAGGGCGGTTATATCCTTCCCTTTTCGAGAAGGGTTTCTGTCCCCTGTGAGGGGAATCGAAGGGGTCGTAAAGACTTTTAAGCCCATCAAGAATATCAAAAGAAATTAGTCATGACTATTAGGTTTTACCCTAAACATAGCCACAGTGTTTGAAAATTCTGCAACAATATCTAAAACATTCGGATTATCTTTTCGAATAATTAAAGCTGCAAAATTTTCAATTCCCTCCATATCTTCGATACTGACAGGCATCAAAATAAACTTATCTTTCATTTGATAAGAGGAAAACCAATATTCAAACAGACGGCTTCGCATATGCTGCTTACAATTATATCCAAAGGAAGTGGTTTCATTACCAAACATTTATATATTTAGGATATACCCCCGTTCGTTCCTTATATTCCTCACAAAGGCTCTTAGTAATTTCAGCTACACGAGCCTTTTTACGCTCTTTTGCCGCCATAAATCTTTTCATAGCAGCTTCACGTTTTTCCCAAAATTCTTTATCTAATGTATCCATAATAGTTCTCCTTTTAAATTCTTTAATTGCAATCTGCCGCAAAAATACGCTTTTTCCTCGAAACCACCAAGAAAATCAAAAGAAATCTGCAACTCATCAGCGAATTACTACAAAATCAGCACTTCAATAATCCTAGCATCAATCCAAACATCAATATCTCCAGGAGTACGTGAATAAGGATTCGGATACATCAAGGCAGTCCCCTGACCTTTCAGGACACAGCACCTCAACCCATCCTCTCTCAGCATCGAGAAGAGCTTACCAGCCACAGCATTCACCTTCATGTTCTGCCTGCGAATCTGTTGCACCTTACCCATCCAACTCATCAGCAGTTCCCTCCCTACCGGGTTCTGCTTCAACTCCTCAGGATATTCCTTCCCCAATCGCTCTATACCCTCAAAGCAAAGCCCCAGCAGAGCTTGCTTAGAAGCAAAGGAATACAGCTCCTGCCAGTCCATACCAGCAATCACTCTACTCATATTCCCCTTATATCCAAGGCAATACTTCAGAAAAGCGAAAATTGCAGTTATATCATTTATTCAACTATTAATCTTTATTAAATTATTAATACTATCGCACCAATTTACGTCATAATGATGTATATTTGCAATCAGAATGATTATCAATTAAACATTATAGGCTTATGGCACAGACAGCAATGACAGTCCGTATGGACAACCAGCAGAAAGCACAGTTTGATAAACTCTGCGAGCAATTCGGCATGAGTGCGAATACCGCTATCAACATCTTTGTTAAGGCAGTAATTCGCAGTAAGAGCATTCCCTTCTCCATTCAAGCAAAGAATGAAGAAGAAGATGAAGTGACTGCAAAAGCAAAAGCTGCGTTCCAGTACATGTGTGACACAGCAAGAGAGAATAACATTGATATGTCACTTGATGAGATCAATGAAGAAATCAGAGAAGTCAGACGATTAAGAAAAGAACGCAATGGTATATGCAGTCATTGATACGAACATTATCGTGTCCTCGTTTATAACCAAGAACCCTTCTTCTGCAACAAGAAGGGTCATTAATAGTATGCTCAGTGGTAAAATTAAGCCATTGTATAATGAAGAAATCTTGGATGAGTACTTTGATGTACTAAATAGGTCAAAATTTCATCTAAGTGAAATCAGAATCCATGAGTTATTGAACTTTTATGATACAGAACAAATTATTCCGTGATTGCCTCGCTGCGATACCAACCGAGCAAAAGGCAGAGTTCGATTTGTCTTTCGGTATAGCCGAGCTTATTAGTGAGATTCTGAAAACCAAAGGACTCACCCAAAAGGATTTCGCCCGCTTGCTCAACAAGCGAGACTCAGAAATCTCCAAATGGCTAACAGGCAGACATAACTTCACGACTCAAACCATTGCTCGTATAGAAACTGTCTTAGGAAGTAAACTCATTAGCATAGCTCATTGATTGAGCTATGCTTAATTTTATAGAATCTGCAATAACCTTTCATCAGTATCCTCCAAATTCAGAACCTTAGCATGCTCAAGCCTGTTTTTACTTACTGCTAATAAAAGGATGCTCTGTTTAAATTAGACTGAAGCATTGGACAATATAGGCCATATTTTTTCTTAATGATATTCGAGACTAATTTTACAAACCATTTGTCTGCCTTTGGCGAAAAGTAAATTTTATCAATTAGCAGATTCAAATCCACAGGTATAAGCAAGTCATGTGCATCCGTCAACATATTGAAATCGGGAGATTCCAAAATCACTCTAAATTCTTTCTCGTGAGCAAAAGATAATCTTTTATACCAAGGAGCATCAAACATATGAAAGTATTTCCCTGATGTTCCATTATTATATTCGCTATAATCAATATAATTTACCATACCGAATTCGCAATTTGCTGTAACCGGTAGTGCCTGATAAAGACGCTCAAACGTAGTCTGAATAGCAATTCCTTGTTTAGTATCCCTAGAATATAATTGCCACATAGCTTCAGACTCGACATCTGACTGATGCCAACAACTTATGTAGTTATTTAAGCGCCACTTTCTAATTGTTCTTCTATATTTATCAAATTCATATTTGGCTTTTTCTTCGTCATTGCTCCCATCGTCAAATTCTTTCAAATTAACGAATGGTGCTCTTCGCTGCATTTCCATTTTAATCCAAGTATCTTCATTGGTAGCAACTCCCAAGGCACCTTCATAAGGGTCATTAAAATGATCTATACGAGTGAAATATAATGAACTTTCATCCAACAAAGAAAGAAACTTTGCTAAATCCATATATCGCCATAACTTTGCTGATGGTTCTGGAATTTTGCAGCAAGATCTTCTGTTAGAATAAAATCTTGCATCTTTCATTTTCGAACTACAGCCTTTACAAGTATGAGCTAATGCACCATCATCTAAATGCCCAATAAAAGTTTCCTCCCCATTGCTAAATTCTTTTCCACATAAAGTGCATTGATTTCTATTGATAATATAGAACCATCTTTCTTGCTTAATGCTTTCTAAATCATATTTTTATGCGCTCCCATTATCATATAGTTTTAATGTCAAGACCTAACTATTCGACCTCTATTATTCTCTGAATTTCATCCATCAATTTAAGAAATACTCTTTCTTGTGCAGGTTTTTCCATTTCCGCCAAAGTTTCCTCAGGCTTATTTACTGCTTGGAATGCTGACAATTCTGATTTTAAAAAGAAACTCGGTTCTACCAATAAACACAACACCTTAGTATTCTCAGCTTCAGCCTTCCTTAAAATCGGTGGAAGTTCATTGTTTTCAATAAAATCAGAAGCAAGAAAGTCTGTAGATACCAAAAGTATTGCAATGTTAGCATCATCCAATGCCTTTTTTATCTCTTCTTTCCAATGTTGTCCAGCATGGATTTTCTTGTCTGACCATTCTTCAAAACCTCCTATATACTTTTTCAGCACACTCAAATGGGTCATCAATCTATTGTGGAATTTTTCATCAGCATGAGCATAGCTGATAAATATTTTCTTCTTATCTTTATGCATAATTATCTTTTTATTTTCAGTTTCATTCTTCGGAAGTTGCATAGAGGGTATTACAACCTTCTTATCATCCTCAATTACCAGTTCATCAACATACGACACAGGATTATCTACAATATTCAATTTTGTGATACCGCTTATCAAACTTTCATCAAGATGTTCTATTTTATTCTTACTAAGAATGAGTGTAGTAATCTTCGAATCAAGTATTTGCTTGGGTAAATGCTTAATTTGGTTACCATGCAGATTTAAAATCTTCAACTTGGGCAGTTTAAATAAGGCGCCTTGTAGTACCTTTAAATTATTAAAAGCCAAATCTAAGGTTCGAAGTTTTTTGAGTTTCAATATTTCTTGAGGAATTACCTCTATCCTATTGTAACTTAAATCGAGCTTTTCTAGATTTGCATACTGATATACATTATCAGGTATTGTCTTTAGATTTTTATGGGATAAATTAAGTTTTGTAACTTGCTTTATCGTTTTTCCTTTAATTTTTATTGGATATTCCATAATATTTATGTATCTTTGCACCCATAGTCGGACTATGGTGGTAGCGACTTAAAATAAGTGATGTTCAGATTGAACTCCTGCGGGAGGGCAATCTGATTAATATCTTGAAGGGAGTCTTAGCGTAGAGGAGGCACCTCTAATAGACGGGGAAGAAGAACTTCAACGGCTTGCCTAGAATCCCTTTAATTCATCACAGCTTCGGCATCCCACGTTTTTCGCTAGCGAATGAGGATGTGTCATAAGTTTATGATTCACCCTCTTCTATTTGTTGAAAGAGATA